>OKEE01000097.1_pt1 | contig 53316 bp, 42 predicted proteins | sample 1611071 | NCBI WGS metagenome assembly OKEE01 (sample SAMN04436708, study PRJEB24849) | human gut metagenome | biome: human gut; feature: NICU; material: stool | host: Homo sapiens | place: USA: Saint Louis, MO | collected 2010-09-07 | reverse complement strand
ATCAGCACCTGTCCGCGGGTGGGTTCAATCAGGCGATTGAGAAGGCGAACCATAGTGGATTTACCCGAACCGGATAATCCCATGATGACAAAAATCTCGCCTTCTTCAATGGCCAGACTGGCGTCTTTAACGCCAAGCGATAGCCCGGTTTTTTCCAGAATTTGCTCTTTCGAAAGGCCTTTCTCAATATATTTGAATGCGCGCTGAGGATGCTCGCCAAATACTTTATAAAGATTTTTCACTTCTAATTTAATTGCCATGCAATAGAGAGTGTCCTGTTATTTGTTTATGTCGATATGATTACCATGGTAAATTGTTAACGGGCATAACCCTAACATACTGAGAATCTGAGACAACCCTGGGTTTGCTTATGACGTAAATTTTCAGGGAGGCGAAACGGCTGAATTTCCCATGAGTAAAGGGCTGAGCGGGATTTGAATTTTTCTCAATTTTTTGCTGCGGCATCGGGGAATTTCGCCTGAATCGGGTGATTCAGGCGAATAGGGCACGGAAATGACAGTGTAGTTGTTTTGTAAATATTGGAGAGGAAATTGTTGGGTTTATATTAAATTAACGAACGTTAACGTTCATTAAAAATCCCAGTCCTCATCCTCGGTTTCCACCGCTTTGCCCATCACGTACGACGAACCCGAGCCGGAGAAGAAATCGTGGTTTTCGTCGGCGTTGGGCGACAGCGCGGAGAGAATCGCCGGGTTAACCTCCGCCATCTCCGGCGGGAACAGCGCCTCGTAACCCAGGTTCATCAGCGCCTTGTTGGCGTTGTAGCAAAGGAAAGCGTTGACGTCTTCCTCCCAGCCGGTGCCGGCATAGAGTTCCTCGGTATAGCTCAGTTCGTTGTCGTACAGATCCATCAGCAAATTGAGCGCAAACCCTTTAAGCTCTTCACGCTTCGCCTCGCTGATTTTCTCGAGCCCTTTCTGATATTTATAGCCAATGTAATACCCGTGCACCGCTTCATCCCGAATGATGAGGCGAATCAAATCGGCGGTGTTGGTGAGCTTGCCGCGGCTCGACCAGTACATGGGCAGCCAGAAGCCAGAATAGAAGAGGAATGATTCCAGAAACACGCTGGCGATCTTCTTCTTCAGCGGCTCGTCGGCCCGATAATACGCCAGTACCAGCTCCGCCTTTCTTTGTAACGACTCGCTCGCTTCGCTCCAGGCGTAGGCCGCGTCCACGTCTTTGGTCTGGCACAGCGTGGAGAAAATCGAGCTGTAGGAGCGGGCGTGCACCGCCTCCATAAAGCTGATGTTCGACATCACCGCCTCTTCGTGCGGCGTCAGCGCGTCACCCATTAGAGCCGGTGCGCCAACGGTATTCTGAATGGTGTCCAGCAGCGTCAGGCCGGTAAAGACGCGGATCGTTAGCTGCTGCTCGGTGTGGCTCAGGGTTTGCCAGGCCGGAATATCGTTGGAGAGCGGGACCTTTTCCGGCAGCCAGAAGTTGCTGGTCAGGCGGTTCCACACTTCCAGATCTTTCTCGTCCTGGATCTTGTTCCAGTTAACGGCGCTCACGCGTGACAGTTTCATCCTTTCTCCTTACAGCGCGCAGGACACGCAGCCTTCAATTTCGGTGCCTTCCAGCGCAAGCTGGCGCAGGCGAATGTAGTAGAGCGTCTTGATACCTTTCTTCCAGGCGTAGATCTGCGCTTTGTTGATGTCCCGCGTGGTGGCGGTATCCGGGAAGAACAGCGTCAGCGACAGCCCCTGATCCACGTGTTTCGTCGCCTCGGCGTAGGTATCGATGATTTTTTCCGGGCCAATCTCGTATGCGTCCTGATACAGCGCCAGGTTCTCGTTGGTCATAAACGGGGCAGGGTAGTAAACGCGTCCGGTTTTGCCTTCTTTGCGAATTTCAATCTTCGACACGATCGGGTGAATGCTCGACGTGGCGTGGTTGATGTAGGAGATAGAGCCGGTTGGCGGCACCGCCTGCAGGTTCTGGTTGTAGATGCCGTAGCGCATCACGTCATCACGCAGCCGCTGCCACATCTCGCGCGTCGGCAGAACGATCCCGGCGCGGGCAAACAGCTCCCTTACTCGCGCCGTTTTCGGCTGCCAGTCGCCTTCCAGATACTGGCTGAAATACTCTCCGCTGGCGTAGCGCGACTGTTCAAAGCCCGCGAAACGCTGGTTGCGCTCGCGCGCCAGCATCATCGAGGTATGCAGCGCGTGCCAGGTGACGGTGTAAAAATAGAGGTTGGTGAAGTCCAGCCCTTCCGGGCTGCCGTAGGCGATGCCTTCCCGCGCCAGGTAGCCGTGCAGGTTCATCTGCCCGAGGCCAATGGCGTGCGACGCGGCGTTGCCCGCCTCGATGGACGGCACGCTGCGGATGTGGCTCATGTCCGACACCGCCGTCAGCCCGCGAATGGCGGTTTCTATCGTGCGGCCAAAGTCGGGGGAATCCATGGTGTGGGCGATATTCAGCGACCCGAGGTTGCAGGAGATGTCTTTGCCGATCTCCGCGTAGTCCAGATTCTCGTCATAGCGGGAGGCGCTGTTGACCTGCAAAATCTCCGAGCACAGGTTGCTCATGTTGATGCGTCCGGCAATCGGGTTTGCGCGGTTCACCGTGTCCTCGTACATGATGTACGGATAGCCTGACTCAAACTGAATTTCGGCAAGCGTCTGGAAGAAATCGCGGGCGTTGATGGTTTTTTTGCGGATGCGATCGTCGGCCAGCAGCTCGTCGTACAGCTCGCTGATGGCTACGTCGCCAAACGCTTTGCCGTAAATTCGCTCAACGTCATACGGCGAGAAGAGCGCCATGTCGGCATTCTCTTTAGCCAGTTTAAAGGTGATATCCGGGATCACCACGCCCAGCGACAGGGTTTTGATGCGGATTTTTTCGTCGGCGTTTTCGCGCTTGGTATCGAGGAAACGCAGAATGTCGGGGTGGTGCGCGTGCAGATAAACCGCGCCCGCGCCCTGACGCGCGCCAAGCTGGTTGGCGTAGGAGAAGGCATCTTCCAGCATCTTCATTACCGGGATCACGCCGGAGGACTGGTTTTCGATGCGCTTAATCGGCGCGCCTGCTTCACGCAGGTTCGAGAGCAGAAACGCCACGCCGCCGCCGCGTTTGGAGAGCTGCAGCGCCGAGTTCACCGCGCGGCCTATCGACTCCATATTATCTTCAATGCGCAGCAGGAAGCAGGAGACCAGCTCGCCGCGCTGGGCTTTGCCGCAGTTGAGAAAGGTCGGCGTGGCAGGCTGGAAGCGGCCGGAGAGGATCTCGTCGGTGAGCTGTTGCGCCAGCGCTTCATCGCCCTGCGCCAGGGTCAACGCGACCATCACCACGCGATCTTCAAAGCTTTCTAAGTAGCGCTTACCGTCGAAGGTCTTCAGGGTGTAGCTGGTGTAGAACTTCCACGCGCCAAGGAACGTCTGGAAACGAAAGCCGCTGGCGTGGGCGCGTTCAAACAGCTTCACGACGAAGGCGCGTGCGTAGCGGGTGAGGACGCGGGCGTCGTAGTAACCTTCGTTAACCAGGTGGTCGAGACGTTCATCCTGGCTCGCGAAGGTCACGCTGTTGGGCCGCACGTGGGCGGCAAAAAAGGCGTCCACCGCCTCACGGTCTTTATCAAACTGAATGCGTCCCTCCCGGTCATAGAGGTTAAGCATCGCGTTTAATGCGTGGTAATCCGGCGTCGCCTGTATTACCCGTTCTGCGGTTGTCGTTGCCAAAATTCGTTCACTCCTTTACGCACGTTTTCGACGTCCTGCTGCGTCCCCATCAGCTCAAAGCGATAGAGATACGGCACGCCGCATTTTTGAGAGATGACATCTCCGGCGCGGCCAAAGGCATCGCCGAAATTGCGATTACCCGCCGCGATCACGCCTCGGATTAGCCCGCGGTTATGCGGATCGTTCAGAAAGCGGATCACCTGGCGAGGCACTGCGCCCGCCGTACCGCCGCCGCCGTAGCTGGGCACCACCAGAATGTACGGTTCTTCTACCCGGATGCGCTCCCGCTCGTTGAGGGGAATGCGCACCGCAGGCAGCCCGACGCGCTCCATAAAACGGAGCGTGTTTTCCGAGCTGCTGGAGAAGAAGACCAGCCGACTCATGCCCGTGCGGCCTGCGCGGCGATGCGGTTGATCATGTCCGGGCGAAAGCCAGACCAGCTGGTCTCCCCGGCCACCACCACCGGAAGCTGACGGAAACCCTGCGCGCGAAGGGTATCGGCGGCCTCGGGCTGCTGGTCAATATTCACCATCTCAAACGCCACGCCGCGGCTTTCCATCGCCCGTTTGGTCGCGTGGCACTGAACACAATCGTTACGAGTGTAAATAATAATGCTCATGATTCGTATTTCCATTTAAAATGAGAGAGCGGCGCGAATCATCGCGTCAGGTTGTGTGTATCTTGCTAAAAGGAATACTAGATGTAGTTGTCTTAAGTTTCAACCATACAAGATATGGGAAATTTAGATTGATGATGCCCTGATGATGAGCACAGCGGGGCAGGGGGTGTTGTACGGGTTTTTCAGGCTTGCGGGCATTAAAAAGCCCCGGCGCCAGCGGCGACCGGGGCTGATGGCTCGGGCTTACTTACGCAGGCTAAGCAGAGCGCCGACGAAGATCCCGACTGCCGCTACCGTGCCGAGCGTGCAGAGCGGTTTTTCGCGTACGAAGGTCGTTGCGCAGCTGACCGCATCGCAGGCAGCCTGTGTGGTACGCGTGCGGCCATTTAGGCGTGCGCGGGTTTCACGGAGCAGAGACTGAGCCTTACGTTTTGCGGCATCCGCTTCGTCCTTCGCGTCACTTCCCCAGGATTTCAGCACCTCTTCCAGCGTGTCTGCTAATTGGCTGACATCATTACGAATATCCTGAGCGTCGTCGTTAATATCGTTTCGGTTCGGTCTGTTAAACATACGATCCTCCGTAATTTTGTGTTCCCGTTCAGTTTAGTTCAGAAATTTAATATCTGAAGCGCATCACGCGATATCCGCCAGTTTATGGACTATTCTGAAAGCCCTGCTAATGCTGAATACTGTAAGGTTGCCGGGCAGGAAAAGATAACGAGGAAAAGATATGTATTTACGACCTGACGAGGTGGCACGCGTTCTTGAAAAAGAGGGATTCACCATGGATGAGGTGACGCCAAAAGCGTATGGATATCGCCGTGGCGAGAATTATGTTTACGTTAATCGTGAAGCAAGAATGGGACGTACCGCTCTCATTATTCACCCGACATTGAAAGACAGAAGTCTGTCATTTGCTGAGCCTGCCTCGGATATTAAAACCTGCGATCATTATCAGCAATTTCCGCTCTATTTAGGCGGAGAGACGCATGAGCATTATGGTATTCCGCATGGCTTCAGCTCGCGTATGGCGCTGGAACGGTTTTTGAAGGGACTGTTTGGCGACGTACAGTAAATTTGCGACTGGCCTGCGCCAGTCGCTTCACATCACGCTTTAGCCTGGCTGTACTGGCTGACCTTAAACAGGCGGCGACAGTAGTCGAGGAAATAGCCATACACCGCCCCCATCAGCATTGAAATCACAATATTCGAACTGACCGCCGCCGCGATCTGGTGCCAGTCCGCGCCCACCGTCAGCAGAATGGCCACGTAAACCGGCGACTGGAACGTCACATAAGCCAGAACGTCTGCCAGGTTTTTCACCCAGCCTGCGGGGCTGATACGCCGCGCGAAGCGCATGACGGCATCGCGGTATAAACCGTAAGGCCAGGCAATAATAATATTGACCGGAATCGCCACCAGACGAGAAGAAAGTGACTGCTCGAAGGACATTCCGGAGAGGAATATTTCGATCAACATGTTCACAACGGAACAGTAGACAACCATCGCGAAAGTATCCGCCACAGCATGGCGAAGGCGTGATTGCGGTGAGAACATGTCTGAACTCCTTGAGAAGAACACAAAAGAAACGATTTTCCCGAAGCGGTTAGTGCTTTAGGTTGGTTTGTTTGACGTGTATAGCGTATATCTCTACGTTTGAACTAACAACTAGTGATTAATTTTTATTTAATCGCGTTTTGTCCACAAAATTCTCTAAAGTTGATGGTTTTTTGTTCGCTTCGTTATAATCTGTCTTGTGCGAGGGTTTTTGGTTTTAAATCATGTATTTAACTATCTTGATGTTGAAAGATGAGTCAGTGCATTTGTGGGTAGCGCAGAATGCTGAAATTTGGATTAAGGTTGACCCTTTATATTGCAGTGATGATTGAATCCCTGCGTATCGCTCAGACGTTATAAGATAATATTAACGGCGACAGTTAAACATATTTACGCTATTGACTGGCCAGCCTGCGGGTAGATATTTCAGCGCAAATGAATTATTCTGTCGGTGATTTATCTATTTACCCTAACTAAAAGGTTTTCAAATAATATGTCTTTGACGTTACAGAATCTTAATAATATCCGAACTCTGCGCGCCATGGCACGCGAATTATCCCTGGACGTTCTTGAGGAAATGCTGGAAAAAGTCAGGGTCGTTGCTGAAGAGAAACGTAGTGAGCTGGCGGAATTAGAGCAGCAGAGAGCCGAGCAGCAGGAGAAAATTAATGCTCTGCTGGAGCGGATGAAAGCCGATGGTATTTCACCGACCGATCTGCTGGGCTCTGAACTGGCGCAGACGGGTAAATCCACGAAAAAGCGTAAGCCGCGTGAAGCGAAATACCGCTTTATTGACCAGAACGGTGAAGAGAAAACGTGGACCGGCCAGGGCCGTACGCCAAAGCCTATTGCCAGCGCGCTGGCAGAGGGGAAATCACTGGATGATTTTCTGATCTAATGCGTGAACCGGGCGGAACATACCGCCCGGCACTCTTTTCAGCAGACGCCGAAATCACCGTCTTCGGTATACGGCGCAAGCTCGGCGGCTTTCAGGGTATATTTCTCGCCTTGTTCATTGCTGGCCTGTACCGCCACCACGCTTTCACCGTTCACTTCGAGCACTTTCAGCTTCGGGCCGCCTTTACGCGGTTGTACATAATCACCGACAGAAAACATATTACCTCCTCATCGTTTTAGCGATCTTCACCTTAGCCCACGTATGACACCGGGTACAGCGTATTTCACCGATTACTGCTTATGAGGTACGCCGGTTCCAGGGCATCACCTTCAGCAGCCGCGCCATGCCGCAAAAACCGGTCACACCGGCGAACAGCAGCCCGGCCCCCACGAAGCCGCTGAGCAGGAAAAAGCCGTCTGAGACGCTATAGCCCAGCACTACGCCGCAGAGAATGAGCAGCCCGGCAGCAATTTGCACCTGACGCATCAGCGGCAGCGGCTGGGTTTTGTCTTCGACTGTCTGCAGACCCGCCTGCTTCCAGCCCTGAATGCCTCCTTCGACCACAAATGCCTGAGCGGGGGCGGCAGCCTGCGCAAGGCGATCGGCATTGCCTGAGGTGCGGGCGCCAGACTGGCAGTGAAAAATCACCGTTTCACCCGCCTGCGTTTTAAGTCCGCTGGGTAAGGTATCCAGCGGCACGGACCGCGCGGCGGGAATATGCTCGCGGGCGTACTCGTCGGCATCACGAATATCAATCAGTTTTGCGCCATCGGCGATGCGGGCATTGGCCTCGCGCGGCGAAAGAAGGGGAAGTGACATGGCGGCTCCTTACGGGCAATAAAGGGTTTTCAGGGTGCTGATAATCTGATGCACCGCGTCGTTTTTAATGAAATAGAGAATGCGCTGCGCCTCGCGGGTGCTGGCGATCAGGCCTTCCTCACGCATGCGCGCCAGATGCTGCGACGTGGCGGAAGGACTCAGGCCCGTCGCGCGGGCCAGCTCCCCCGCGCTGGTGCCGGGGGCGCCGCACAGCGTGCAGAGGATCAGAAGCCGACGCGGGTTGCTCATTGCTTTTAAAAGCGTTGCGGCCTGCTCTGCGCTGGCCTGAAGCTGTTCAAGTTCAGTCATAGTACTTTAGCATTTACTTAATTAAGGTAATGCTAAAGTAATTGTGCGTATTACGCCAGCGTCAAAAGCGTAAAAGAGGGTAAACGCGGAGCAGGGAACTGGCGCAGACAGGTAAACTGGCTATGCTTAGAAATGGTTCTCTCTATTATTTTCAATGGATTAGCTTGCACGGAGTGTTAATATGGGTTTTTGGCGTATTGTTTTTACCATCCTGCTGCCGCCGCTGGGCGTGCTGTTGGGCAAAGGGCTTGGCTGGGCGTTTATCATCAACATTCTTCTGACGCTGCTGGGCTACTTCCCCGGCCTCATTCACGCGTTTTGGGTACAGAGCAAAAGCTAAGCGCGCCACAGTAAATCGCTATAGATATCGGTCAGCACCCCCGCTGGACCAAACTGCTGTTTGATCCAGCGCGTGACCTGGCCTGTCGCGGCATGCTGCGTGGCGAGCAGCATGCGCGAATCCTGACGCGGGTTATTGATACGTCGCGTCACCAGCAGCCCGTCTTCCACCGCGTCCCGCGCCATATACTCCGGTAAAAAACCTATCCCTTCGCCCAGGATCTGACACTGGCATTTGGTATTAAAGTCCGGCACCAGAATCGCCTCCTGACCGTGCAGCAGCCAGCCCACCTTCTTGTTAATGGTGTGTGCGGTATCTTCCACCATGATGTTGGGATACAGGCGCAGCTGGCTCTCCGCTATCGGTTCCGGAACGAACGCCAGCGGATGCGCCGGCGCAATGGCAAACACCCAGCGGATGGCGCCGATCTCGGTGTAGTCAATTCCGCCGCCGTCGAGCAGCGTGTCCGGCGCGCCAATGGCGATATTGGCCTGGTTGTTGATGATCGAATCCCACACGCCGTTATAGACCTCCGTGGTGACGGTGATCTGGCAGGTAGGAAACTGCTTTTTCAGCACCTGGAGCAGCCGCGCGGTATGGCGCGGCGTATATAACAGCTGGTTGATACAGATGCGCACCCGCGCCTCGATGCCCTGTGAAATGGTATCAATCCCGCGCTTGATGGCGTGGAAGTCGTTAAGCAGGTCGGTGGCTTTGCGGTAAAAGTAGAACCCGGACTCGGTCAGCTCAATGCTGCGCGTGTTACGCACAAACAGCACCACGTCCAGCCCGGTTTCCATCCGCTTGATGGTGTAACTGATGGCCGAGGTGGTGACCCCCAGCTCGGCAGCCGCCTTGCTGAAGCTGCCGAAGCGTGCGGCGGTGGTAAAGGCCAGCAGGTTCTCTTCGGTAAAGATGGAATTCATATCACAGCTTCCTCAGTCATCAGTTTTGAACATATTTTAACAACGCCTTTACAACACATTTGAAGCCGATCACAGTTCTGACTCTTTACGCAGAGCCCCGTCATGCAAGGCTTTTTCAACCATAAGAATAATGCAGCCTGAGGCGCTAAAAAGCGGTTAAACATAAGAAAAAGGTTGCACGGACGCACGTTTTATCCCGACTGTTGAATTTATCTCAACAATGAATTCACTGTCGATGAATCATTTTTAAGCGGATTCTTTTATGACCAGGCTGTTGCTATTCTCGGGTCAAGAGCAATAAAACATCGGGAGTCTGAATATGTCTGCAACTGAACTGGTTACGGAATTTCTGCTGGCGGCAGAAGAGGGAAATAGCGATGCGCTAAAAGCCTGTCTGGAAAAAGGCGTGGATATTAACGCCACTAACCGCCAGAAAAGAACCGCCGTTACGATTGCCAGCCTGAAAAAACACTATTCCTGCGTGGCGTTATTAATTGCCGCCGGGGCAGATATTGATAAACAGGACCAGACCTGTTTTAACCCCTTCCTGATCAGCTGCCTGACGAACGATTTAACCCTCCTGCGGCTGGTATTACCCGCGAATCCGGATCTCGACCGCCTTACCCGCTTCGGCGGCGTGGGCATTACCCCTGCCAGTGAAAAAGGGCACGTGGAGATCGTGCGCGAGCTGCTGGAAAAAACCGACATTAACGTTAACCACACCAACTTTGTCGGCTGGACGCCGCTGCTGGAAGCCATTGTGTTAAACGACGGCGGTGCGAAACAGCAAGAGATTGTGAAGCTGCTGCTGGATCACGGCGCGAACCCGCACATGACCGACAAATACGGCAAAACCCCGCTCGAACTGGCGCGGGAGAAAGGCTTCACTGAGATTGCCGACCTGCTGCTGGCCGCGGGCGCGTAAAACGACCGGTCAGCCCGTTCCGGCTGGCCGCTAATTTAAAAAAGCATTTTTACCGACGTGCATTTTGCACGACGGCGGCCCCCTTTTATCCGCAAACAGGTGCAAATAATGCCAACGAAAATCGTGATTAAAAAGAATACGTATTTTGACTCCGTGTCATTAATGTCCGTTTCCACCAAAGCCAATAAATTGCCGGGCGTCGAGCAGGCCTTTGTCGCCATGGCGACGGAAATGAATAAGGGCGTATTAAAAAACCTCGGGCTGTTAACGCCGGAATTAAATGAGGCGAAAAACGGCGACCTGATGATCGTCATTAAAGGCGACGCGGCAAATGATGAAACCCTGGCGGCCATCGAAGCGCTGTTCACGCGTAAAGAGCCCGCGGGTTCCCATGAAGCGCGCTACGCGACGATTGCCAGCGCCAAAAAACATCGCCCGGAGAGCAACCTCGCGGTGATTTCCGTCAACGGCACCTTCGCTGCCCGCGAAGCGCGCCAGGCGCTGGAACACGATCTCAACGTGATGCTCTTCTCCGATAACGTGTCGCTCGACGACGAGCTGGCGCTGAAGCAGCTCGCGCATAAGAAAGGGCTGCTGATGATGGGGCCGGACTGCGGCACCGCCATTATCAACGGCGCGGGATTGTGCTTCGCCAACGCGGTGCGTCGCGGGCCGATTGGCATCGTCGGCGCGTCCGGCACCGGCAGCCAGGAGCTAAGCGTGCGCATCCATGAATTCGGCGGTGGCGTGTCGCAGCTGATTGGCACCGGCGGGCGCGATCTTAGCGAGAAGATCGGCGGCCTGATGATGCTCGACGCCATCGACATGCTGGAAGCCGACGAGGGCACAGAGGTGATTGCGCTGATCTCCAAGCCGCCTGCGCCAGCCGTGGCAGAGAAGGTGCTGGCTCGCGCCAAAGCCTGCCGCAAGCCGGTGGTTGTTTGCTTCCTCGGGCGCAATGAACCGCCCGCCGATGAGGACGGACTGCAGTTTGCGCGCGGCACCAAAGAGGCGGCGCTGAAGGCCGTTCTGCTTACCGGCATCAAAAAAGAGTCCCTCGATCTGCACCCGCTCAACTGGCCATTGATTGAAGAAGTGCGCGCCCGCCTGACCCCGCAGCAGAAGTACATTCGCGGCCTGTTCTGCGGCGGCACCCTGTGCGACGAGGCGATGTTTGCGGCGCTTGCGAAATTCGACGACGTCTACAGCAACATCCAGCCGGATCCGGCTAAGCGCCTGAGCGACATAAGCGTCAGTAAAGCCCATACCTTCCTCGACTTTGGCGACGATGAGTTCACCAACGGCAAGCCGCACCCGATGATCGACCCGACCAACCGCATCAGCCGCCTGCTGCAGGAGGCGCGCGATCCGGAAGTGGGCGTCATCGTGATGGACTTCGTGCTGGGCTTCGGCGCGCATGAGGATCCGGTAGGGGTGATGATCGACGCGATCAAAGAGGCGCAGGCTATCGCGAAGGCCGATAACCGTCCGCTTGAGATCCTCGGCTACGTGCTCGGCACCGACCAGGATCCGCAGTCGCTGGCGCAGCAGTGCCAGATGCTGACCGACGCAGGCGTCATCTGGGCCAGCAGCAGCACCAATACCGGATTACTCGCACGCGAATTTGTCTGCAAAGGGGAGAACGCATAATGACCACCTTATTCAACCAGCCGCTGAACGTCATTAACGTCGGCATTGCGATGTTCAGCGACGATCTTAAAAAGCAGCACGTACCCGTGACCCCGCTCGACTGGACGCCGCCGGGGCAGGGCAATATGCAGGTGGTGGAAGCGCTCGACCAGCTGGCGAAAAAACCGCTGGCGGAGAAGATCGCCGCCGCTAACCAAATCGCCCTTGAGCGCATTATTCAGTCCCATCCGGTGCTTGTGGGCTATGACCAGGCGATTAACGTTGTGCCGGGGATGACCCGCACCACCATTCTGCACGCCGGTCCGCCAGTCTCCTGGGAAAACATGTGCGGCGCGATGAAGGGCGCGGTCACCGGTGCGCTGGTGTTTGAAGGTCTGGCGACGGATCTGGAGGATGCGGCCAGGCTTGCCGCCTCCGGGGAGATCGCCTTCTCGCCGTGCCACGAGCACGACTGCGTGGGCTCGATGGCGGGCGTCACCTCTGCGTCGATGTTTATGCACATTGTTGAGAACAAAACCTACGGCAACCGCGCCTTCACCAACCTCAGCGAGCAGATGGCGAAGATCCTGCGCATGGGGGCCAACGACCAGAGCGTGATCGATCGTCTGAACTGGATGCGCGATGTGCTCGGCCCGATGCTGCGCGACGCGATGAAGATTATCGGCGAAATCGACCTGCGCCTGATGCTGGCCCAGGCGCTGCACATGGGCGACGAGTGCCACAACCGCAACAATGCGGGCACCACGCTGCTGATCCAGGCGCTGACCCCGGGGCTGATCCAGGCGGGCTACCCGGTAGCGCAGCAGCGCGAGGTATTCGAGTTTGTCGCCAGCAGCGACTACTTCTCCGGCCCGACGTGGATGGCGATGTGTAAAGCCGCGCTGGACGCCGCCCACGGCATTGAATACAGCACCGTGGTTACCACCATGGCGCGCAACGGCTACGAGTTCGGCCTGCGCGTCTCCGGCCTGCCGGGGCAGTGGTTCACCGGCCCGGCGCAGCAGGTGATTGGCCCGATGTTCGCGGGCTATAAGCCGGAGGATTCCGGGCTGGACATCGGCGACAGCGCGATCACCGAAACCTACGGCATCGGCGGCTTTGCGATGGCGACGGCCCCGGCGATTGTCGCCCTGGTGGGCGGGACGGTGGAGGAAGCCATCGACTTCTCCCGTCAGATGCGCGAAATCACCCTCGGCGAAAACCCGAACGTCACCATTCCGCTGCTCTCCTTTATGGGGATCCCGACCGCCATCGACATCACGAAGGTCGCGGGCAGCGGCATTCTGCCGGTCATCAATACCGCCATTGCCCACAAAGACGCGGGCATCGGCATGATAGGGGCGGGCATCGTTCACCCGCCGTTTAGCTGTTTTGAAAAGGCGCTGTTGACCTTCCGCGATCGCTACTTTTTATAAGGCATGCATCCATGAAAAACATGAAACTGGAGTGGAAAAGAGGTGACTGGGCGGCGTATTTCGGGTTGATGACCAACAACCTGACCAATCTGCTGACCATGATGGGGTTGCTCATTTTTGTCGTCGGCATCCCGAAGGAGATTGTTTATGGACGCATTGCGCCAGCCTTCGGGCTGGCGGTATTGGCCGCGAGTATTTGCTATGCGTGGTTCGGCATGCAGATGGCGCGCCAGACCGGGCGTACGGACGTCACCGCGCTGCCGTCCGGCCCCAGCGCGCCGTCAATTTTTACCGTGACCTTCCTGGTGCTGATGCCGGTCTATCAGCAAACGGGCGATGCGGAGTTCGCGATTCAGATTGGCCTGGTGTGGTGCTTCGTGGAGGCGATGATCCTGGCGGGCGGTTCGTTCCTCGGTGAAACCATCCGCAAGATGATCCCGCGCACCGTGCTGCTGTCGTGCCTCTCCGGCCTGGGCCTGCTGCTGCTGGCGATGAACCCGATGCTGCAGGCGTTCGAAGCGCCGACCGTGTCGTTCATCGTCCTGCTGCTGATCTTCATCAACTGGTTCGGTAAAAAGCCGATTTTCGCCAAAATCCCGACCGGTCTGCTGTTGCTGATTGCCGGTACGGCCCTGGCGTGGATCTCCGGTCTGCAAAGCCCGGAAGCGATCAAAGCGTCCATGTCATCGTTCGGCTTTAACCCGCCGCAGGTGCATGTGGAGGGCTTCCTGCAGGGCTTGCCGCACGCGCTGCCGTATCTGGCCTCTGCCGTGCCGCTGGGTCTGGCGAACTACATCTTTGACCTGGAGAACATCGAAAGCGCCCACGCGGCGGGGGATGAATACCCGACGCGCAAGGTGATGCTGGCGAACGGTCTGGCGTCGATGCTCGGCTGCCTGATGGGCAACCCGTTCCCGGTGACGGTTTACGTCGGCCACCCGGGCTGGAAAGCGATGGGGGCAAGCATTGGCTACACGCTGGCCTCTGGCGTGACCATGTTCATCGTGCCGCTGTTCGGGCTGGGAGCCTTTATGCTCGCCATCATCCCGATGACCGCCATCGTACCGATTCTGGTGTTTATCGGCGTGGTCACCGCCAACCAGGTGGTGAGGGAGACGCCGAAGGTGGAAGTGCCCGTGATCTTCATCTGCCTGTTCCCGTGGATCGCCAACTGGGCGCTGACCATGATGAACAGCGTGATGGGGGCGGCGGGCACCAATGCCGCCAAAATCGGTACCGACGTGCTGCACAGCAAAGGGATCTACTACGAAGGACTCGTCCATCTGGGGAACGGGGCACCGCTCGCCAGTATGCTCTGGGGCTGTATCGCCATTTTCGCCATCATCAATAAACCGCTGCGCGGCGCCGTGGCTGCCGCGGGCGGGGCACTGCTGGCGCTGTTCGGGGTGATCCACGCTCCGGTGGTGGGCTTTGCCGAAGGCAGTTCGCTGATGTTCGTCACCGCGTATCTGATGATGGGCGGCATGTTTGTGGTGAAGCATTTTCTCGACAGCCGGGAAGTGACGAGCGCTGCGTCGGGTACTGTTGCGAAGGAGCACGTATGAAAGAGCTTATGGTCGTTGCCATCGGCGGCAACAGCATTATCAAAGACAACGCCAGCCAGTCGATTGAACATCAGGCGCAGGCGGTTAAAGCGGTGGCAGAGTCGGTGCTCGAAATGCTGGCCTCCGACTATGACATCGCGCTCACCCACGGCAACGGTCCGCAGGTGGGGCTGGATCTGCGCCGCGCCGAAATCGCCCACGAGCGGGAAGGGCTCCCGCTGACCCCGCTGGCAAACTGCGTGGCGGACACCCAGGGCGGCATCGGCTACCTCATCCAGCAGGCGCTGAACAACCGTCTGGCCGCACGCGGGGAGCAAAAAGCGGTCACGGTCGTCACGCAGGTGGAGGTGGATAAAAACGATCCCGGCTTTACGCACCCGACGAAGCCGATCGGCGCGTTCTTCAGCGAGGCGCAGCGCGACGAGCTGCAGCGCGCGCATCCGGACTGGCACTTTGTTGAGGATTCGGGCCGGGGCTACCGTCGCGTGGTGGCCTCCCCGCAGCCGCTGCGCATTGTCGAGGCCGATGCGATCAAGACCCTGACGCAAAAAGGCTTTGTGGTGATTGGCGCGGGCGGCGGCGGGATTCCGGTGGTGCGCACTGAGCAGGGCGATTACCAGAGCGTCGACGCGGTGATCGATAAAGATCTCTCCACCGCGCTGCTGGCGCGCGAGATCCGCGCCGACGTGCTGGTGATTACCACCGGCGTGGAGAAGGTGTGCGTCAACTTCGGCAAGCCAAACCAGCAGGCGCTGGACACGGTGAGCGTGGCGCAGATGACGCGTTACAAAGACGAGGGCCATTTCCCGGCGGGCAGCATGCTGCCCAAAATCGTCGCCTCGCTGGCGTTTTTACACCACGGCGGCAAGCGCGTGATTATCACCTCGCCGGACTGCCTGCCCGCCGCGCTGCGCGGGGAAACCGGTACCCATATTGTGAATGAAGGAAGATAAGATGAGTGAAAATAAAAGCCGCCGTGAATTCATCAGCCAGAGCGGCAAAATGGTGACCGCCTGCGCGCTGTTTGGCGCGACCGGCTCCGTCGCGTATGCTGCCGACACTGCAAAGGCAACCTGCGAGACGGGGAAACCGATGACCATCACCGCGAAACATTACTATCTGGACAACGTGCTGCTCGAAGCCGGGTTTAATTTTGACGGAAACGTGGCGACGAGCACCCGCACCGAGCTGAAAACGCTGGAGATTCAAGACGGGAAGATCGTCGCCCTGCGGGACAACAAGCGCCACGCCGACGCCACGCTGCCGCACTACGACGCGGGCAACACGCTGATGCTCCCGGCAATGCGCGACATGCACATCCACCTGGATAAAACCTTTTACGGCGGCCCGTGGCGTTCCCTCAACCGCCCGGCGGGCACCACCATTCAGGACATGATCCGTCTTGAGCAGAAGCTGCTGCCTGAGCTCCAGCCCTACACCCAGGAGCGTGCGGAAAAGCTGATCGACCTGATCCAGTCCAAAGGCTCCACCCTCGCCCGCAGCCACTGCAATATTGAGCCGACCTCCGGCCTGAAGAATCTCGAAAACCTGCAGGCGGTGCTGGCGCGCCGCAAGCCCGGATTTGACTGCGAGATCGTGGCGTTTCCGCAGCACGGCCTGCTGCTGTCGAATTCCGAAAAGCTGATGCGCGAAGCGATGCAGGCCGGGGCGCACTACGTGGGCGGGCTGGACCCGACCAACGTCGACGGGGCGATGGAGAAATCCCTCGATCTGATGTTCCAGATTGCGCTGGACTATGACAAAGGGGTGGACATTCACCTGCACGAAACCAGCCCGGCGGGCGTGGCGGCGGTGAACTACATGGTCGAAACCGTGGAGAAAACCCCGCAACTGAAGGGCAAGCTGACCATCAGCCACGCCTTCGCGCTGGCCACGCTCAACGAGCAGCAGGTGGATGAGATTGCTACCCGCATGGCGGCGCAGCAGGTGACTATCGCCTCCACCGTGCCGATTGGCACCCTGCATATGCCGCTGAAGCAGCTGCGGGACAAGGGCGTGTTTGTGATGACCGGCACCGACAGCGTAATCGACCACTGGTCGCCGTACGGTCTGGGGGACATGCTGGAAAAAGCGAATCTCTACGCCCAGCTCTACATCCGCCCGAACGAGCAGACGCTCTCCCGCGCGCTGGGAATTGCGACCGGCGACGTGCTGCCGCTGAACGACAAAGGCGAACGCGTGTGGCCGAAAGCGCAGGACGACGCCAGCTTTGTGCTGGTGGACGCCTCCTGTTCCGCCGAAGCCGTGGCGCGCATCTCCCCGCGCACCGCGACGTTCCATAAGGGAAATTTGGTCTGGGGTACGGTGGGCTAAAAGCGAGCCGGGTGGCGGCTTCGCCTTACCCGGCCTACTGAAACCCTCAAATCGTAGGCCGGGTAAGCGCAGCGCCACCCGGCAATGTTTTATACTGGGAGTCACATTATTAAAGAGGGATCTGCCATGGCACAAAACATCTACGACAACCCGGCGTTTTTCGAAGGCTACGCCCAGCTTCCGCGCTCGGTGCAGGGGCTGGACGGTGCGCCGGAGTGGCCCGCGCTTAAGGCCATGCTGCCGGATTTAACCGGTAAATCGGTTGTCGATCTCGGCTGCGGCTACGGCTGGTTCTGCCGCGCCGCGCGCGAACTGGGCGCCTCTGAGGTCACGGGCGTTGATATCTCCGAAAAGATGCTCGCCCGCGCAGCGGAGCTTACGGCGGACCCACAGATTCACTATCAGCGCAGCGATCTGGACACTCTCAAGCTCGACGAAAGCAGCCTCGACCTCGTCTACAGCTCGCTGGCGCTGCACTACCTTCCGGAACTGGACACGTTATTCGCCAGGGTTCAGCGCGCGCTCAAGCCCGGCGGCAGCCTGGTCTTTTCCATGGAGCACCCGATTTACACCTGCGCCTCGCGTCAGGGCTGGCTGACCGACGATAACGGCGAGCGGTTCTGGGGCGTGAATCATTATCAGGACGAAGGCCAGCGCGTCAGCAACTGGCTGGCGGACGGGGTGATCAAATACCACCGCACGCTGGGCACCACGCTTAACGCGCTGATTAAGGCCGGATTAACGATAAGCAACGTCAACGAATGGGGACCAGCGCAGGCGCAGATTGACGCCTGGCCCGCGCTGGCCGAAGAGGCGGAGCGCCCGATGCTGGTGCTGATCGCCGCCCGCAAGGCTCAGTAGCCGACCTTGTACACCCGCCCGGTCTGCACGCCTTCCACGCTGCGACGATAGGCTTGCGCCACCGTGGCGGCAGGCACGCTTTCGAAGCCCGGGAAGAAGCCATCGTACGTGTCGACCGATTCGGTGAGCACCGTTGGGCTAATCAGGTTGATGCGGATCCCGCGCGGCAGTTCGCAGGCTGCGGCGCGAACAAACCCTTCCAGCGCCGCGTTCACCGTGGTGGCATTTACCCCCTGCGCAATCGGCTCGTGCGCCACGATCCCGCTTATCAACGTAATCGAGCCGCCTTCGTTCAGGTAGTGCTGGCCGGTCAGCGCCAGACGCACCTGCCCGAGCAGCTTATCCTGCAGGCCCTGGTTGAAGTCACTGTCCTTCATGGTCGCGAGCGGGCCGAAGTAGAGGCCGCCGCTGGCGGACACAATGGCATCCACCGGGCCGATTTTCTCAAACAGCGCCTGAACGCTCGCCTGCGAGGTGATATCCACCTGCTCGTCGCCCTGCGTGCGGCCCACGCGGATGACCTCGTGGCGACGACTCAGCTCATCCGTTACCGCACGACCGACCGTACCGCTGGCACCAATAATGACGATTTTCATAGCCGACTCCTTATGTTGTGAGCCTTCATTCTTTAATAAATTAAAAGTCGGATAAACTGGGCTAAAGTTAGAAGATTGCTAACCATAGGTTTGGAATATGGATAAGCTTCGCAGCATGGAGACGTTTATTGCCGTGGTGGAAAGCGGCAGCTTCACCGGCGCGGCGGCACGGCTGGAGATGTCGGCGGTGATGGTGGGCAAATACGTTGCGCTGCTGGAAGCACAGCTGGGCACCCGCCTGCTGGAGCGTAACACGCGCCGTCAGAGCCTGACGGATGCCGGACGCGTCTATTTTGAAGAGTCCCGACGGGTTCTGGAGCAGGTGTCGATTGCCGAAAGCGCGGTTGAACGGCTGCGTGCCACCCCCGCAGGAACCCTGCGCGTCACGGCGCCTACGTCGTTTGGCGGCTGCGCGATCGCCCCGCTGACGGCAACCTTTTTGCAGCGCTACCCGGAGGTACGCATCGAGCTGGATCTGACTAACCGGATGGTCGATCTGGTGGAAGAGGGCGTCGATCTGGCCATTCGCATTGGCGACATTCGTAATGACGATCTGGTGGCGAAATACCTGTGCCCCTACAACATGGTGATCTGTGCCGCGCCGGACTATTTAGCGCAACACGGCACGCCGCAAACGCCAGACGATCTGGTGGATCACCTCTGTCTTTCGCACACGGTGTGGACCGCGCGCAACGAGTGGCGGCTGCCGGGCGTGGAAGGGGAGGTGCGCTGGAAGCGCGATGCCGTTTTACGATGCAATGACGGCTATGGCTTACGCATGGCGGCGCGCGCGGGGGCGGGGCTGTTGCTGCAGCCGGAGGTGCTGGTGGCGGAAGAGCTGGCAAGCGGCAGGCTGGTTCGGGTGCTGGAACCGTTCACGCCCGCGCCGAGGCCGGTGCATTTACTGTGGCGTCAGGATTTGCGGCCGCTGCCTAAGCTGACGGAATTTATTGCCCATATTCTGCTAAGATTGGGCACAATATAAAAAAAGAAGGTAATCAAAGAATGTCTGCAAACAAACTCGCCCGCAGCGCGCAGGGCCTGCAATCCTCTGCCATCCGTGAATTATTAAAACATAGCAAAATGGCGGGCGTGATTTCGCTGGGTGGGGGTATCCCAAACCCGGACCTGTTCGATCGCGAAGGGCTGAAAATTGCCTCTGATGCCGTCTTATCGCAGCATTTTGGGGAAGCATTCCAGTATGGCCTGACGGAAGGCGTGCCGGGGCTGCGCGAAGAAATTAAACGCATCTGCGAGGGGCGCGGCATCACCTGTAAGGCCGATGATGTCGTCATTACCTCCGGCTCTCAACAATCTCTGGACGTGCTGGCGCGCGCGTTAATGAATCCGGGCGATACGGTTGTCGTTGAGCGTCCAACCTATCTTGCTGCGCTGCAGGTCTTTGGCCTGGCGCAGGCCAACTTTGAATCCGTCGGCACCGACGGTGACGGCATGAAGGTTGATGAACTTGAGGCGTTGGTGGCAAAGAAAACCATCAAAGCGGTCTATATCGTTCCAACCTTTGGTAACCCAGGTGGCGTTACGCTGTCTGAGGCGCGCCGTAAACAGCTGGTGGCACTCTCGAAGCGCTATGACTTCGTGATTATCGAAGACGATCCGTACAGCGAAATTAACTATACCGATGACGTTTTCCGCCCGTTAATTGCCCATGCCAAAGATATCGGCAACGAAGAGAACGTGGTGTATACCTCCACCTTCTCTAAAATCCTCGCGCCGGGTACCCGTGTGGGCTGGGTGGTGGTACCGGAGTGGCTGAAGCGCGCGGTGGTGAACCTTAAGCAAACCACCGATCTGCACACCAGCACGCTGTCGCAGCTGATGACATACGAGTACCTGAAGACCGGCCGTCTGGCCGATCAGATTAAAACGATCCGCGAGGCCTATCGCGAGAAATACCGGACGTTCGCCACGGAGCTGGAAGCCGAGCTGGGCGACGTGATGTCGTTCCACAAGCCGAAGGGCGGCATGTTCCTGTGGGCGAAAATGAACAACGGCATGAACACTACCCGCTGGCTGGAAAAAACCTTAAGTAACGGCGTGGTCTTTGTGCCGGGCGAATTTTTCTACTGCAACGAGCCGGACCAGACAACGCTGCGCATGTCATTCGTCACCCCAACGGATGAGCAGCTGATAGAAGCGGTTCGACGCCTGAAAAAATCGCTGTAAAAGACCTGCGCATAACGGTGGTTTTGCCGTTATGCGCAATACGCGTTCAGGGCGGCACGGGCCGCAATCGTCCATGGAGATCTCCATGTTTGAATTTCTGATCGGTGTTGTGACGCACACGCCCGTCTGGGTGTGGGTGCTGTTTATCTTCCTTATCTCCCGCGGCCTTAAAGCCCGACGGCCCGCCACCGTGACGCTGGAGCGGCTTGCCATTATTCCGGGCATCTTTCTTATCTGGGATATTTACGATCTGATAGTCTATCGCACGCTGACTCCCGGGACTGTTGCATTGTGGACGGCGGGGATCCTTGCCGGTGCCGCGCTGGGGTATGTCCTGATTAAGCAGGCTGTGATTACCCGCGCAGAGGCGCCGCGCAGCCTTTACCGCCAGGCCGACTACACCGCGCTGCCGTTTATGATGCTGGCGTTCGGGGTGAAGTATGTGCTGGGCGTGATGAGCGCGGTCTCTCCCCAGACGATGCAGCAGCCCGCCATGAGCGCGCTGGCGATCGTCTCCGGCGGCGTGTTTGCCGGCGTCTTTATCGGGAAATTTGCGCGCTATGTTGGAGTCTATGTCGCCCGGGTTCCGGTCTGATGCCCTCACCCCAACCCTCTCCCGCAGGGAGAGGGAGAAAACCATGTAGGCCGGGTAAGGCGCAGCCGCCACCCGGCGATTGACTACCGCTCCCTCAGCGCCTCTTTCGCCCGGTTGAACGGTTTAATCATGTAATCCAGCACCGTTTTCTCGCCGGTTTTAATATCCACTGTCGCAATCATCCCCGGCACAATCGAGAAATGCCTGCCTGCCTTATTGACCAGGTAATCCTGGCTGGTGCGGATAAACACCCGGTAGTAAAACACCTCCGGCTTGGCCTCGTCCTGAATGGTGTCCGGGGAAATGGTCTCGACCACGCCGTGCAGCCCGCCGTAAATGGCGTAATCGTAGGCGGTGATTTTGACCAGCGCCTCCTGGTTCGGATGGATAAAAGCGATATCACGCGGCGAGAGGCGGGTTTCGATCAGCAGGTGATCGTCCACTGGCACAATCTCCATTAGCTCGCCGTTGGGCGGGATCACCCCGCCGATGGTGGTGACCTTGATGTTTTTCACGATCCCGCGCACCGGAGATTTAACCGTCAGGCGGGTGACGGAATCCTGGCGGCCCTTGAGGATCGCCGACACCATATCCACCTCCGCGTTGGCCTTGGAGAGCGCCTCGCGGGCCTGGACGTAATACTGCGAACGCACGTCGGTGAGCTTCAGCTCCAGATCGCTTTTCTGCCGCTGCAGGCGCAGCACCTCCACGTGGCTGGCGGCCCCGGTCTTTACCAGCCGCTGGGTAATGGCCAGCTCTTTATTCGCCAGATCTAACGCGGCGCGAAGCTCCCGCTGGGTATCCTCCAGCTGCGCGCGGCGCGAGTTGTACAGCCGGGTTTCGTCGGCAATCAGATCCGGCCATTTCGCCAGCGAAGGCGGGAATTTCAGCGGCAGATCGTTTACCTCGGCGTACAGGCGGGCGCTGGAGGCCAGCGAGGCGCGGTAGCGCGCCGCGCTTTCGCCGACGTTTGACTCGGAACGGGTCGGATCAAGCCGCGCCAGCACCTGTCCGGCCTGCACCTGATCGCCCTCGTGGACGTTCAGCTCGGTGAGGATCCCCCCGTCCAGCGACTGTAAAACCTGCTCGCGCGAGCTGGGGATCACTTTCCCCGATCCGGTTGACACCTCATCCAGCACGCCAAACCACGCCCAGACGCCCAGCACCACAAACATCAGCAGCGAGAAGATCACAATCCGACGCGCGCCGGTGTAGCCGCTTTCGGAGTCGAGGGCGTTATCCAGATCGTCCATTGCCGCCACGTCACGCTGACTGATTTTCATTTTTCCACTCCCGTCCGGTTGCTGCCTGTTGCTGTTGCTGCTGCATGCGGCTGTTGCTCAGCGCCTGGGCTTTTGGCGCATCCATCACCAGCATGCCCTCTTTCAACACGACCACGCGCTCCACCAGCTCCAGCACCGGTACGCGATGGGTGGCGACGATCAGGGTGCGGTGCCCGAGCCAGTCGCCCAGACGCTGGATGAATTCCCGCTCGGTGTGCTCGTCCAGCGAGGCGGTGGGTTCATCCATCAGCACGATATTCGGATCGCGCAGGAGCATGCGCGCCAGCAGAATCGACTGGCGCTGCCCGCCGGAGAGCCCCACGCCGTTTTCCATGATCGGGTAGTCCAGCCCCTTGGGCAGCTTCTGCACGAAACTTGCCGCGCCGGTCAGTTCCAGCGCTTCAAAGATCTCTTCGTCGGTGGCGCGCGGCATGCCGAGGGTGATGTTCTCGCGCAAGGTGCCGTAAAACAGCCGCGCGTTCTGGGTCATAAAGCCGACGTTGCGCCGCACGTCCGCCACGTCGAGATGCGGCAGGCTGAAGCCGTCGAGCCGCAGCTCGCCCGCCGCCAGATCCATCCCGCCCGCCATCGCCTGCAGCAGGGTCGATTTGCCCGCGCCGTTGCGCCCGAGGATCGCCACTTTCTCACCCGGCACGATCTCCAGGCGGTTAATGCGCAGCGCCATGCGCGGATCGTCCGGCTGATAGCGGAACTGCGCCTGCTCAAAGAGGTAGTGGCCGCGCAGCACGTCCTGGCGGATCGGCGTCTCCTCGCGCTGGTTTTCGGTAGGGAGCTGCATGATGCTGTCCAGCCCCTCTTTTGCCGCTTTGACCTGCTGCCAGCGGGCCAGCACGCCGCACAGCGTCGCCATCGGGGCGATCATGCGGGAGGCCAGCATCGAGGCGGCGACCACCGAGCCGGTGGTCAGGGTACCGTCGATCACCATCGGCGCGCCGACCACAATCACGGCGGCGTAAACCAGGCTCTGAATGGTCATCCCCCAGCTGATCAGGTTCTGCGTCAGCTCGCGGGTGCGCAGGCCGGATTCGGCGGTGATCTGGATATAGCTGTTCCACTGCTGCAAAAAGCGGTTTTCCGCCTGCATCAGCTTGATGTCCTCCAGCCCCTGCACGCTCTCCACCAGCACCGCGTTGCGCAGGGTCGATTCATGGGCCGACTGCTTTGCCAGCTCCGCCAGCTTCTTCTGCAGCAGCAGGCCGGGCAGGACCATGATCACCGCCGCGACCGGAGCGATCCACGCCAGCTGCGGGGCGATGATCGCCAGCACCACCACGAACAGTAAAAAGAAGGGCAGGTCGACAATCGTCGAGATGGTGGACGAGGTGACCATCTCGCGGATCTGCTCCAGCTCGCGCAGCTGTGAGATAAAGCTCCCGGTGGATCGGGGAATCGCGCTGTTGCGCAGCCGCAGCGCGTGGCCGAAGACGCGATCCGAGACGCGCATATCCGAGCGCTTGCCCAGCAGATCCATAATGTGGCCGCGCGCCACGCGCAGCACGAAGCCAAACAGGGTGGCGATCAGCACCCCGATGGTCAGGACGTACAGCGTCGGGTAGGACTGGGCGGGGATCACCCGGTCATAGACCTGCATGGAAAAGACGATCCCGGAAAGCGACAGCACGTTGATAAACAGCGCGGCGAGCATCACCCAGCTGTAGGGGCGGAGATCGCGCATCACCAGCCGGTAGAGCCAGTCCGGACGGTATTTTGAGATATAAGCATCCACGCGGCTGTCCTTCAGCGCGGCGAGAGGACGCAGGGCAATGACGTGGCGGATGGCGGGCAGCATGGCCGTCATCGACAGCCGGTTGGTGTAGGTCTGATCGTCGAAGAAGCTGACTTCCAGCGTATCGTCGCCGTCGAAGTGCTCGATCGCCCCGACCCGGCCGTCATTCAGCGCCACCACCACCGGCAGACGCCAGCTGTTGATTGACTGCTGGTCAGCGGTGAGCAGCTGAAACGACAGCCCCGCTTCACGGGCGAGCTGGGTGAGGGCGGGCACCATCGGTTTGCCTTTCAGCCACGGTGCGCCTGCGATCAGCGCGCCGGGCGAGCAGGCGACGCGGTAGCGGGTGGCGATAAAGCCAAAGGCCTGCGCCCACTGGGCCAGGGCCGCATCCGTCATGTTTTCACCTTGCGGGATATCACGCTGCTTCATGGCTGGATCTCCACGGTCTGGATGGTGCGGTTATCAAGGTCGAACGCATGACGCAATTGTCCGGTGTTATACAGGCAGTTGAGCTGCAGCTGGTGCAGCTGACCAACGGTCTGCTGCTGGGTGAAGCGCGCCTGATAAACCTCCTGTTCGGCGTTGAGCACGTCGAGCAGGGGGCGCGAGCCGAGGTCCAGATACTGCTGCTGGTACAGTTCGCGGGTGCGTGCGCTGAGCGCCTCCTGGCGACCCTGAATTTGCAGCGTGCTTTGCAGGCTCATCACCTGGCTGCGGGCTTCCAGCAGTTTCTGGCGAACGTCAAGGCGCGTGCGCTGAATGGTGGACTGTGCCGCCTCCACCGCATGTCCGGCGGCGTTACGCCGGGCGGTGAGGCCGCCGCCCTGATAGAGCGGCATCTGCACTTTCACCCAGGCGGAATACTGGGTGCGATCCCGCGTGTCGCTGCCCGCGTAGCGATCGTTCAGGTAGTGGCGCACCTCCGGCTCCAGCGAGACGGTGGGCGTCATCTGCGCGTCGGCGTAGTCGAGGTTAGCCCGGGCGACGTTAGCCTGCGCCCAGGCGGCGAGTACCGCGGGAACCAGTCGGTCGTCCGGCTCGGCGACATCGCAGCTGCGGGCCAGCTTTTGCGGAAAATCATTGCTGATCGCGTTCAGGCTGTTCCAGCCGAGAAAGCTCATCAGCGTCGCGCGGGCGCTGTCCAGGCTGGCCTGGTATTGCATCAGCTGGGCGCGCGCGCCTTCGATACGGGCATCGGTCTGTACCACGTCAGAGAGCGACGTAGCCCCCTCGTCGTTACGCTGGCGGGTCAGCGTGCCAATGGAGGAGAGGGCCTCAAGCTGCTCTTTGGCGGTGTCGACCATCTGCTGCCAGGTTTGCACCTGTACCATGGCGATAGCGGTATCGTGGGCGATGGTGTCGATACTCACCAGCACGTTAGCCTGCTGCTGGGCCACGCCGGCGCTTTCGGCGCGTACCTGGCTGGCCACCTTGCCGAAGTCGTAGAGCATTTGTGAGAGGGAAAGCACCAGCGACGGCGTAAAGCCGTTCTGGTCGCCGTCGTGGGAATACCCGTTGTCCACGCCGGCATTAATCTGCGGATAGTATTTTGACTTCGCGACGTCCACCTCTTCGCTCTGCTGGTAGAGTTTGCCCACGGCTTCGCTGATGGCCGGGTGCCACGTGACGGCACGGTTGACGGCCTCGCCAAGCTGTAATGAGCCGGGCGCGGCGTTGCCAGCCACCGGGGCCACGCGACCGTTGAGCGAGGGGAGTTCCTGCGTTTCGCGAAGCTGTCCGGTATTGATGGTTGCCGCCGGATTTGCGCAGAAAGCGGGCACAGATATCAGGCAGCACGAGAGCCACCAGTAAGGCATCTTCATTCCCATGTCATGTCCCTAATAAAAAAGTACAGCTTTATTATTAATGCCCGGGCGCTGTGCGCCCGGGTCATCTCTTGCAGGTGCTATCAGGTAATGATGTGTTGCTGGTTAACGAGCTCGTCGTACGTGGTCTGAACGTTATCAAGCGTAACGAGTGCAGTATTAGTGTAGGTGGACCCTGCACCATCACGGTCGATGGAGATCACAGTGTTGCTACCGCTTTGTGTGACATGGATATAATTCCCCAACGAGGCGGTATTACCGTCCCAGCCCACCAGCAGATCGCCGATGTCGATCTTGTCCCCCTGCGCCAGCGAGAACCCGGTCCAGTGATCGCCTCCGGCGCTGCTGACGTTACCCGCCGTGGCATTCCCCACCGTACTGTTCAGCACCTGGTAAATCAGCGTATCGCCGTAGGCCGTACCGGTGATGGCGTCGTTATGTTCCGAGCTGATGAACTGCGGCGCCATATTGATGGTCAGCGTAGCGGTATCCGTTCTTCCGGCAGAGTCGGTCAGGGTGTAGTTGAAGGTCTCCTTCGAGGTCATGGTTGAGAGCGATACCCCGCTGTTGAGGGTATAGGTGTAATGGCCGTCAGCGCCGATCGCCAGCGTGCCGTAGTGGCCGACAATGTTCACCGTTGCGCTGCCGGTATACGGATCCAGCGTGGTGGTTACGCCGTTGTAGCCGGTCACGCTCAGACGGGTATCCACCGAGTGGAGCTGATCCAGCACGCCGCCAGAGTCGGTGCCGTCAAAGATATTGCCGTTGACGGTGTGGCTGCCGGTGACGTCGAAATTACTCAGCGAGTAGGTGGTGCCGTTTACGCTTGGCGTGATGGTGATGGTCCCGACGCTGAGCCCCGGTACGCTACCGGTAAAGCTCAGCGTATAGGTCCCGGCGTTGAGATCCAGCCCGGTCAGCGGGACGTCGATACTGCCGCCCAGCAGCGAGGCGCCGCTGAAGGAGCCGCTGCGGATCGCGCCGTTGGCATCGCTAATCGTCCAGTTCACCGTCAGCCCGCCCAGCGCCAGCAGCGAGGCCACGCTAAAGTGCAGCGACGCGTTGTGCAGCGCGGTGTTCGGGTCGACCACGAAGGTTCCGCTGCCGCTGCCCTGGGTTGACGAGAGCAGGGCCGTGGTCCAGCTGGCGACGCCCACGGTGGTATCCGAGTAGACCGACGTGTGGTGCACCGAGGTAAGGTCCATCGTGGCGCTGACATCGTTGACCGCATTCATTGCCTGCGCGGTTGGGGTGATGTTGAGCGATGCCGTATCCTTCGAGCCGTCAGGCGCGGTAACGGTGTAGACGAACGTATCCGGCGTGCTGATATGGTCCGCGCCTACGCCGCTCCTCAGGGTATAGGTGTACTGACCGGACGCATTGATGGTCAGCGTGCCGTATTCCCCCTGAATGGTGGTGGTGCCGCTGCTGTTGACCGTCACGCCGTTCACTTCGGTAACCAGCGTGCCCGCTGGAACCGGGTCATTCGCCAGCACGTCGCCGGTGGTCGTTTCGCTAATACTCGCCACGCTGTAGACATGGTCCTGCAGGACGCTCAGCGTGTAGGCCGTCAGGGCGGTGATCCCGGACGCGGTATTCAGCAGGAACAGGTACTCCCCGGCAGGCAGGTTCAGCGTCAGCTGCGGTGACGTGCCCCCCAGCAGCGGCGCGCGCAGCCAGCCCGACTCGACGCGAACCTGCTCGAAGGTCTGGGTCGCATTGTTGAACTTATAGACGTACAGATCGAACACCGATGCCAGCGCCACGCCGCCCACGGAGGCCTGGATGGTCATGGTGCGGGTCGTCCCTTCCTCCACGTTGTAAATAATCGGGTTGGTCAGGTCGTCCAGCAGGTTAAGCCCCAGCGTGCTGCCGAGATTAATGCCCACCAGGGTAAAACCGTTCTGAGACGAGGCGCCGTTATTCACCTCACTCACGGTGGTGTCAAAGGTCAGCGAGGCCGTGTCGTCCACTGCCACAATGCCGTTGATGACCGTACCGGCACCCAGAGACAGCACCAGGTTTGCCGACGCGCTGACGCCGTTATGGGTGATGGTGTAGGTGAAGCTCTCCGTCCGGCCAACGACCGCGGCGCTGGTATCAGTCAGGTTGTAGGTATAGCTGCCGTCGCGGTTGATGGTCAGCGTACCGTATTTGCCCTGGATCACCGTGCCGTCGGCGTTCACGCTGGTGGTCACGCCCTGCGCGTTAGTGACCGTGGAGATAGTGGTGCCGGCCGGCGCGTTGTCGCTGCCGGCGGTCGGGTCCGTATCGAGGATCACGTTGCCGTTGAGGCTGGTATCGCCCGTGACCGTACCCGGACCGGTCTCTTTCACCGCCACGTCGAGGCTGGTGTAGGAGCCTGTCGCCAGCAGGTTGGTGTTGTAGCTCAGCACGCGGTAGTTGCCGTCGGCCAGCCCGGTCAGGTTCAGCGAGACGCCGGTGGCGCCGAGGGTCAGGAGATCGGCAAACTGCGGCTGGCCGGTATCCACCACGGTTGTCCAGACACCGTTAACGTAGTGCTGCACCACCAGCTCAAGGGTATTGAGCAGAGAGAGCACCGCCCCCGTGGCATTGGCGTTTACCACGATGTCCGCGCTGCCGCCGTTGCCCACCGTGAAGTTCACCTGCGCGGTGTCATTACCGATCAGCGTCAGGACGTTGCCCACGGCGCCGACCAGCAGGAAGCCGTAGTCGCTGTACTGGCTGTTGGTGACGGGCGCCGTGGTGCTGAGGTTCAGCTCTTCAACGTTATTGCTGGCGGAGAGCGGCACCACCGGCGCAAGGGCAGAGCCCGGCAGGGAGGTGTTGCCTGCGACGTCGGTCGCGGTGATCTGCAGCGTCTGACCTTCGATCTGTTTGTTAATGAAGGTGTAGCTGTAGGTGCCGTTGCTGCCCGCAATGGCGGTCACCGTTGAACCGTCCGCAAAGCGGATAGTGACGGTGCTGCCCGCCTCCGCGCTCCCGGTCAGGATGCTACCGTCGGCGTTGAAGGTGCCGGTCGGCGCCGTTGGCGCGGTCGTATCGACGATAATCGTCGTCACGGCTGACGCCACGCTGGTGTTGCCCGCCGCATCGGTGGCCGTAGCGGTAAAGTTATGCGTGCCCTGCGTCAACGTGGTGGTGGTTTGTGGCAGGGTCCAGTTGCCGCTGCCATCGGCGGTGACCGTGCCCACCAGCGTGATGCCGTCGTAGATCCGGACCGTGGCATTCGCTTCGGCAGTCCCGTTCAGCGTTGGACGGGTGTCGTTAGTCGGGTTCGTACCGGTCACGGGGCCGGTGACGCTGCCGACATCATCAATGACCGAACTGATGACCGGCGCGGCTGGCGGGAGGGTATCGACGTTAATCACATACCCGGCGGTGGGGGCGCTGGCGTTGCCCACCGCATCGGTGGCGGTGAAGGTCAACGTGTGCGCGCCGTTGCTCAGCGCCGGAGAAGGCGTAAAGCTCCACGCGCCGCCGGTCGCCGTCACGCTGCCGATCTGTACGCCGTTATCAAAGATTTTCACCGTGGCTCCCGCTTCCGCCGTACCGCTGAGGGTCGGCTGCGCGTCGTTGGTGAACCCACCGTTGGCAACCGGCGTCGCCGCATTGCCCACGTCATCCAGAATGCTGGTCAGCACCGGCAGCGCAGGCGGCGTGGTGTCGACGGTGAGGCTGAAGCTGGAGGACGACACGCTGGTATTGCCTGCTGCATCCGTGGCCTGCGCGGTAAAGCTGTGCGGGCCACTCGCCAGCGTGGTGGTGAGCAAGATACTCCAGCTGCCGCTGCCGTCCGCGGTGCCCGTGCCGACCAGAGTGGTGCCCTCATAGATCTTCACGGTGGCAAACGGTTCGCTGGTTCCGACAAGCCGAGGTACGGTGTCGTCGGTTGTCTGCCCGGACGTGAGCGGGCCGGTGATGCTGCCCACGTCGTCTATCGCCTGGCTGATAACCGGCGCGTTCGGTGCCGCGGTATCAACAATCAGGGTAAAGCCCGGCGAGGTCGGGCTGACGTTGCCCGCTGCATCGGTGACCGTGGCGGTCCAGGTATGGCTGCCGTTGCCCAGCGGCGCTGATGGCGTAAAGCTCCATGCGCCGGTGCCGTCCGCCTGCACGGTGCCGACCGGCTGTCCGTTTTCATACACGGTAACCGTGGCGTTGGCGGTCGCGGTGCCGTTCAGCGTCGGCGTGGTGTCGTCGGTGCTCTGCCCGGAAGAGAGCGGGGTTTGAATACTGCCCACGTTGTCACCCGCGGTCGAGATGACCGGCGCTAACGGCACGCCCGTATCGACCGTCAGGTTAAACGGTGCCGTTGTGGCGCCGGTGTTGCCTGCCGCATCGGTCGCGTTAAAGGTGATGGCGTGTGGACCTTCGGCCAGATCGCTGCCCGGGGTGAAGCTCCAGTTGCCCTGGGCATTGACCACCGCCGTGCCAATTTCGTTGCCATCAACGAGCACGTGCACGGTAGAACCCACTTCGCCCGTGCCGCTGAAGGTCGGACGCGCGTCGTTGGTGCTGTTACCCGACGTGAGCGTCCCGGTGACCGGACCGATATCATCAACCACGCTGGTGACTACCGGTACACCAGGGGCTGCGGTATCCACGGTAAAGGCGAAGACCGATGAGTTGGCCGAGGCATTGCCTGCCGCATCCGTTGCATACGCGCGCAGGGCGTAGTTGCCGTCGCCCAGCGGCGTGGTTGGGGTAAAGGACCAGTTCCCGCTTCCGTCAACGGTCGTTGTACCAATCTGCGTGCCGTTATTCATGATGTGGATAGTGCTGCCCGCCAGCCCGGTGCCGCTGATGGTTGGGGTGCTGTCGTTGGTTACCTGGCCGCTGGTGAGGTTACCCAGGACGCCGCCAGGGACGTCGTCGTTCACATTATCCAGCGTCGGAACCGTCGGTGCCGTCAGGTCAACCACCACGCTCCAGGGCGCGGAGACCGCGCTGAGGTTGCCCTGCGGGTCGGTCGCCCGGACGGTGAAGCTGTGCGAGCCTTCGCCGAGGGCGGTATCAGGAGTAAACGTCCAGGTACCCGTGTTGTCAGCCGTGACCACGGCAATCTGGGTGCCGCCGTCGAAAATAGTCACCACGCTGTTTGCGTCCGCTGTCCCTGTAAGGGTTGGCGTGGCGTCGTTGGTGAGCTCGCCGCTGACCACCGTGGTGGCGTCATTGCCCACATTATCCGTGACGTTGGTGATGACCGGCGTGGCGGAAACGGAATCCACCACGACGGTGAAGCCCGCCGAAGGACCGCTCTGGTTCCCCGCCGGATCGGTCTCGCGGATGGTCAGGACGTGATTGCCCTCTGCCAGGACAGGCGTGGTGTAGCTCCAGGTGCCGGTATTGCCGATTACCACACTGTCCAGCAGCACGCCGTTGTTGTAGATGGAGATGGTATCGCCCACCGCGCCGGTGCCGGTGAGGGTCGGCTGGTTGTCGTTGGTGGTCTGGCCGCTGGTCAGCGGGCCGGTGCCCGGGCCGACGTCGTCAATCACGGCGCCGATGGTCGGCGTGCCCGGCGCGGTGAGGTCAACGGTGACGCTGGCCGCCGGAGAGCGGCCGCTGGTCTGGCCGTTGAGGGTCGCGGTCACCTCAAAGGTGTGCAGCCCCTCGCCAAGCGCGGCTGGGGTATAGCTCCAGTTGCCGCTGCCGTCAGCAGTGACCGTCGAGACGGGCGTCACGCCACCGTCCAGGTAGATAGCGATCTGGCTCCCCGCCTGAGCCGTACCGGTGAGGGTTGGGGTGGTGTCGTTGGTCGTTTTGCCTTTCACGTCGCCAATGATTGGGTCGACGTCATCGTTGATGGCCACGATCACGGGCACGTCAGGAAGATTCGGAAGCGTACCGGTGACGTTATAAGTTGCATCAACGCTGGTACGTCCGGAAGCATCGGTCGCGGTCACGGTCAGGGTCGCGCCATCCTGCGGGGCCGGGCTGACCGCAATGGAGAAACTGCCGCCGGTCGCCACCCCGGTACCAATGACGTTACCGCCACTATCCTTAACGGTGATGAGTGCGCCTGCTTCGGCGGTGCCGGTCAGCGGTGTACCTTCTGGAGCAAGGCTAAGATTGCCCGGTGCGGTTGGGTCCTGGGTATCCACCGTCACGCTCAGTGACGCTGAACCGTTTGACGGATTGCCTGCCTGATCGACTGACGAGACAGTAAAGGTATGCGAACCATCCAGGAGCGTTGTGCCTGCGGTCCAGCTCCAGCTGCCGTCCGGCTGGATCGTGATCGGCACACCTGACGCGGTACCGTCGACGGAGACGATAACGGTGGTGCCGGGCTCGCCGGTCCCGGTTAGGGTCGGCGTGCCGTCGCGGGTGTAGAGCACGTTGTTGGTGAGCTGGCTGTCTGAGACGGCATTAATTTGCAGTATCCCGGGCGCAACGGTGTCGAGCGTGACGGTAAAGACTGAACTCGGCGCGCTGAGGTTGCCCGCTGCGTCCACGCCCGCCACGGTAATGTTCAGCGGGCCGTCCGTTTGCGCTGGCAGCGTCAGGCTCCATTCTCCGTTCACCACCACGACACGGCCCAATTCGACGCCGTTGTTGTAGACGATTACCGTCTCACCGTTAACCCCGGTTCCGCCCACTGTCGGCGTGGTATCTTTGATAAAGCCACCATCAGGCGCACCGCCCACTGCACTAATCACCGGTGTATCCGGCGCCAGGGTATCCACGATGATCGTAATCGCTGACGACGGGTCAGAGACGTTGCCCGCTTCATCCGTGGCGGTGGCGGTATAGGCGTGGCTGCCCTCGGCAATGTCGCTGCCGGGACGCCAGCTCCAGTTGCCGTTGCTGTCTACCGTGACGGTGCCCACAACGGTCGGTGTACCGTTAACGGTGTCAGTGATGTTGATAACGTCGTTTGGCGTACCGGTGCCGCTCAGCACCGGGCGCGGATCGTTGGTGGTGCCGCCATTGGGGACGGGGCCGGTGATCTGGGTGACGCTGTCGGTGACGATCGGTGCCGCAGGCGTAGCCGGCGCCTCGGTATCAATGGTAATAGTGACCGGCTGCGACGGGGCGCTTTCGTTGCCCGTGCCGTCCATGTTGGTGACGGTCAGAGTGATGTCATAGGTTCCGTTAGGTAGCGGGGTGGCTGGTGTCCATGTCCAGTTACCGTTACCGTCCACGAGCACATCATCAAGTTTGACGCCGCCGTTGTAGATCGTCACGGTATCACCCGGATTGCCGGTACCGCTCAGGGTTGGCGTGGTGTCGCGGGTGGTTTCGCCCGGATTCAGCGGCGTTGTTGTGCCGTCAGGATTGACGGTAATGGCCGGGATATCCGGCGTGGCAGGCGCAACGGTATCCACCGTCAGTTCAAATGGCGTTGAGATGGTGGTATTGCCCGCGGCGTCCGTGGCGTGCACCGTCAGGGAATGCGGACCGTCGGTGAGCGGGGTCACGGGCGTGAAGCTCCAGCCGCCGCTGCCGTTGAGGATGGCGGTGCCAAGCAGAGTCGTGCCGTCATAGACGGTGATCACCGTGTCTGCCGGGGCGGTGCCCTGCAGCAGGGGGCGAGTGTCATCCGTGGTATCGCCGCTGTTGAGCGAACCCAGTACACCGCCGACGTCGTCGGTTACGGTGGCGATGGTGGCCGCCGCTGGCGCAGTGATATCGACATTCAGGGTGAAGTCGTCTGACGGCTGGCTGGTGTTACCCGCCGCGTCGGTGGCGACGACGCTAAAGGTATGAGGACCTTCGTCAAGCGGCGTGGGAAGGGTATAGGTCCAGGTGCCGCTGCCGTCGATCGGGATCGTAATAAGATTGGTACCATCCAGGCGAATGGTAACGGTTGAGCCCGGTTCAGCCGTGCCGTTGAGCGTTGGCGTGGTGTCGTTGGTGCTGTCGCCAGAATTGAGCGCGCCGAGGCGCTCCGGCACATCATCCAGCACCTGGGTAATGACCGGCGCCGCAGGCGCGACGCTGTCAACCGTCAGGGTCCAGGTGTTGGAGACGGGGCCGGGGTTGCCTGCCGCATCGGTCGCGACGGCGGTCAGAGCGTGGGGGCCTTCACCGATTGAGGAGGAAGGGGTAAAGCTCCATACGCCGAGGCCATTGGCGACGGTTGTACCAATTTCAACACCGTCCACGCGCAGGCTGATCGTCGCGTTTGCTTCAGCGGTACCGCTGAGCGTCGGGGTGGCGTCGTTGGTGGTCCCGTTCACGTCGATCGCGCCGGTCTGCCCTGGAATATCGTTTACAACCTGTAAAATCATCGGGGCGCCAGGTGCCGTCCCGTCAACGTTAATTGTCCACGTGTTTGATATCCCGCTCGGGTTACCGGCGGGATCCGTCGCCTTCGCGGTCAGCACCCAGGTGCCGTCGGTCAGCGGTGTGGGCGGCGTAAAGCTCCACTGGCCGGAGGAGGGAACAACCACCGTACCGAGGGCATCGCTGCCGTTATAAATCGTGATGGTCGAACCTGCCTCGCCCGTGCCGTTCAGGGTCGGTGCCCGGTCGTTGGTCAGCCCATTCTGGGCCACCGGGCCGGTGGTGGCCTGCACGTCATCAATCACCGACAGGATGACCGGGGTCTGCGGCGGGGTAATGTCCGGTGCCGCCGCGGAGGTGGTCGGACTGGTGTTGCCCGCCGTGTCGGTGGCGTCAGCGGTCAGGATTTCGCCGTTGATCCTCGGCGGGCTCAGCGTCAGGCTGAAGTTCCCCTGGCTATCAACAACCACTGTGCCAAGGGTGAAATCGCCTTCACGGATGGTCACCGTGCTGCCTGCTTCTCCAATGCCGCTGATGGTGCCGCCATCATTCGACACCACGAGGTTTCCTGGGGCTGACGGCGGCGTGGTGTCCACGGTAAAGATGATAGGCTCAGAGGCCGTACTCTGGTTTCCGGCGGCATCGGTTTCAGTGACGGTGATCGAGTGCGTTCCGTCCGGGAGCGGGCCCCCAGGGGTAACGCTCCAGGTACCGTTAGGCAGCACCGTCGTTGTGCCAATCGCCACGCCGTTATCGTAAATGGTGATGGTTCCACCGGGTTCGCCCGTTCCCGCCAGGATCGGCTGCGAGGCATCGGTAGGCACGCCCGACGTGATTGTTCCTCGAATAAGGCCCGTATCGTCGAGCAGCACAATCGCGGTGGGCGCTGTCGGAGGGGTGAGATCGACGGTGAGGGTGAATACCGGTGAGGCTGGCCCGGTGTTGCCGGCGGCGTCGGTTGCCCGTACGGTAATCTGGTGGGTGCTTTCATTCAGGTCGATGGACGGGGTGAATGTCCATGTGCCATTGCTGGCGACGACCGCGGTGCCAATGGCTATTCCGCCGTCATAAATCGTCACGGTGGAGCCCGCTTCGGCAGTGCCGGAGAGCTGCGGCCGCCGATCGTTGGTGCTGCCGCCGTTGGTCACCGTCCCCGTCTGAGGGGCGATATCGTCGATTACGCTGCCAATCGTGGGTGCATCGGGTGCGGTGAGATCCGGTGCGGTGATGCTTGAACCCTGGCTGGTATTCCCGGCGCTATCCGTTGCGGTGGCGGTTACCTGCTCGCCGTTGGTCAACGGTGTCCCGAGGGAGACGCTAAAGTTGCCGTCGCTGCCCGTTTTTCCTGTACCAATGACGTTGCCGTTCGCGTCTTTCAGCGTGATGGTACTGCCGGGTTCGGCGGAACCGGTGACGGTTTTACCGTCTGAGGAGAACTTAAGGCCGGAAGGTGCATTTGGTGCAGTCGTATCCGGATCGGCCGAATTGTTACTGCTGCCACCACCGCCGCCACCGCCGCCGCTACTTGCCGCGGCCGCGATGCCCCCTGCAGCGGCAATACCACCCAGGGCCCATGGCCAGATGGCGGCGCCACCGGCGTCACTTCCTGACGCCGCAAGCAGCACGTCCGTGGACGCGATAGATTCGTACGTGGCGGCCCCGGTCGGATCTTCAATCCACCATAACGCGCCGTTGCTGTCCTGCAGAACCAGCTGGCTCACGCCCTGCGCGTCCGTCACATAGAAGTTTTTAAGGGTGATCACCTCGCCGGAGTGCAATGTCACCAGCAGGTCGTTACCGCTTCGCGCGAAGTGGGAGACGCTCGCTCGCTCGACGTGAAGCTCAACGACAGAGGAATGGTTCAGCGTAACCTGTGTGCCTTCCAGGGTCGTTTCTACGCCAGTAAGTTTTGAAATAACAGAGATTTGGCTCATTTTGTTATTACTCCAGCAGAAGTGTCATGAACGGCGAGCAAGACGAGCCATCTCTGCTGAAGGTAAAGGGCGCCCCCGGCGCAGCTGCTGTTATAAAACAGCGCTCACCGTAGATTTCAGCGCGCACGATGCCCGCCATGCGTCAGAGTGGCAACATCAGAGCGAATCTAATGACTTATGAAAAAACCGTTTAATGGGTGTTTTGTATTTTATAAAACCCTGTAATTAATAGAGGAATTGGTTTCTGGAATATAAAAATGATATAGACAGAAAATGAGGCTTGTGCAAATTAAGCTTTGGTAAATAAAGATGGAAACAATGAGTGGGGCATTAATGGATTGCTCTTTTTTATAATTGTTGTTTTTTATATCATTGTTTTTATTGTCTTTTTGTTTTCTTTTGTGGTTCTGTTATTTAACGTTTACGACCCGGTATGATAATTGGTAGGGAGCATTTTAAATATCATGTCAAACGTTATTATTTAAGCGCGCGTAATGTGTGTTTAAGTTAGGGTAACGTTTTTGATGTAAGATATATTATGTCACTTAGGTAATGAAATATATTCTTGTACAGGGTTAAAACTCTGCTATCACGCGTAAGCAATAATAACGGGCAAGCAAAGAGAAAATAAGCTGATTTATTTTCTTTGGGACTGAGGCGCGGGCAGGACTTCAGGACAGAAAAAAATTCACCGAAGAATGAATAAAAATCCTCACCCGGACGTTTACTGACGTCACTCCCCACTCACCCTGGAGTTTTATATGCGCAAAACCTCGTTTCGTTTGATCCCGGTGCTGATTTTTTCTCTGCTATCTCCACTGGCGCTGGCCATGGGCAATAATAGTACCGAGAGCAAAACGCCTGATTGTCCTTCCGGACAGGTGTATGACAGCGCCACGCAGAAATGTGTGCCGGACAAGAGCAGCAGCCTCAGCGACCAGGACAAAACCAACTATGCGTACCATCTCGCGAAGAAAGGCGAGTACCAGGCGGCGCTGAACCTGCTGGATTCGCTGAAAAATGGCAACACGGCTGAAGCGTGGAACTATCGCGGGTTCGCCACGCGCAAACTGGGCCGAACGGACGAAGGGATTGGTTATTACCAGCGTGCGCTGGCTATCGCCCCGGATTACGCCAAAGCCCGGGAGTATCTCGGTGAAGCGTGGATGGTGAAAGGACGTCCCGACCTCGCGAAAGAACAGCTGAAGGTCATTGCCGGAATCTGTGGCCAGTCCTGCGAGGAGTACCGTGACCTGCAGGCCGCCATCAATGGACACCCGGAATCCTGATTTTCTCGTGGAGGGAAAACCCATCGCAACCCGTGAGGTTCGTCAACAGCTCGCCGCACACCTGCCGCGCCTCTGGCGTTATGGGCTGGTGCTGTCGCGAAACAGGGATATCGCCGAAGAGCTGGTTCAGTCCACCTGCGTGCGTGCGCTTGAAAGAAGCGGCCAGTATACGCCTGGCACGCGCATCGACAGATGGCTGTTCGCGATCCTGCACTCCATCTGGATCTCTGAGCTTCGGGCACGACACGTTCGACAGGGGCAGGGATTTGTCCCCAGCGACGAGCTGCTGGCGCCCGACACCCGCGAACAGAATGAGACGCGCCTGCATTACCTGAAGGTGATGCAGCGCGTAAACGCGCTGCCCGAAGCCCAGCGCAACGCGGTATTTTTGGTTTATATCGAAGGCTTTACCTACCAGGAGGCGGCGGAGACCCTGGCGGTGCCGATCGGTACCGTGATGAGCCGGTTGGCGACGGCGCGGGCTCGGCTTGCCAGATCCGCTGACGCACTGCCTCCGGTAAAGGAGAAACGCTCTTGAACGCGCACCGTTTTACACCGCCCTATAACGACGAAGCTATCGTGGCATGGATAGATGGCGAGATGTGTCGCGCCGACGCGCAGCAGTTTGAAGAACAGTTGAAGCGTGACGAACGTCTCTCCGGGCGGACCGCCGAGCTGATGAAAAGCAGCGAGGATTACGCCGGGGCGTTTGCCTCTCTGCTGGACGACGCGCCTTTGGCAGAGATGGAGGCGCGTCTGGCGGCACTTCCCGACCCGCAGGCCTCGACGGCGGCTGGCGTCAGCCGACGGGCGCTGATCGCCGCCTCGGCCAGCTTTTTGCTGGTGGGTTCCGGGCTGGGGTATCTGCTGCGTCCCTCAGCTGCGCCTGCGGATGAGAACGCCCATATCCGCGACCTCGAAGCGCAATATATGTCCCTGTACAGCGTCGAGACGCTGCTGGATATGGACAGCGCAACGCCGGTTCTTCAGCGCGGGCTGGAACGGGCCGCGCAGGACATCGGCATGAGGCTGAACCTGTCGCAGCTTACCCTGCAGGGGGCAGAGCTTAAAATGGTGCGCATGCTGCGCTATGAAACGACGTCTATCGCGCAGATAGCCTGGATCAACGCCGACTACGGCCCGATGGCCCTCTGTATTTCGCCTGTTGATGAGAAGACGACGGTCTCGCTCCAACAGGAGCAGCGGCACAGCATGAACCTGGCGTGGTGGCAGGAGGCGGGCTATCAGTTTGTCCTGATTGGCCGCAACCCGCCGTCTCACCTGCGGGGAAACGCTGAGCGGCTGCAGCGCGTGATCTCAGGATGACGGCACCTTGTTAGTCTGTATCGCAATGGCGATGGCAATACGATCGTCAACGACCAGCGCAAACTTATCCATCCCGTAGGACGCGCGTGATATCGCGGTGGTGGCATCCAGGGTGAGGGCCTGCGCATGCGGGTCTTTCACCACCGCCTCCAGGATCACCGGTCGGGCAATGTTTCGAACGGTCAGCGTGCCGAACACCCTGAACCGTCCGGCGCCCTGGTCGACCACGCGAGAGCTGATGAACTCGATGGTCGGGTAGTGCTCCGCATCAAAAAACATGTCGCTTTTTAATTGCCAGGTGAGCAGCGTGTTTGAGGCCACCAGGGTGGCCACTGGAATGGTGACGTGGATGTGGTCGTCAACGTCGTTATCCGGATTGAGCGTTACGGCACCCGTCACGCCGCTGAACGTCGCCCAGGAGAGGATGCCGCCGAAGGCGTGCCACGAGAGCCGAATGGCGGTGTTTTCGGTGTCGATAAGGTAGCTTTTCGGGGCAGCATGCAGGGAAGGGCATAACAGCAGAACGGTCAGAAAGGCCATAAGGCGATACATAGTGGTTTCTCCGATAAGTGCGCACTGCGTAAACGCCTGAGGTGCTCATTATATTCGAAGAAATAAAAAAGGCCGCAAGCGCGACCTTTTCGTGAGTATAACGACTTACTCAGTGACTTTCTTTTCAAGCTCGCTGGCACCTTCTTTGGTTTTGTTCCAGCCTTTCTCCGCGCCTTCTTTGGTGGCATCCCACCCTTTCTCGGTGCCTTCTTTGGTTTTATGCCAGGCTTTCTGGGAATCTTCGCTGACCTTGCTGCCAAAGCTTTCGCTTTTACCTTCCGCAGCATGCTTCTGTTTCAGCTTCAGCTCTTCACCTTTGTTCTGCTCTTCGTGCAGTTTTTGCTTCGCCTCGTTGGCGTTTGCGTTCGCCGCCGCGACGGTATCGTCAGTTGCATGTGTGGTCGCAGCAAATACTGGGGAAGCCAGCAGAACGGCAGATAATGCGATAATTGTTTTTTTCATAATATCCTCATTTAACGTTATCGGTTATGAGCGTGATTCAGCATGGCACAGGCGAAACGGGATGGCTCTAGGAAAAAACTGTAATGAGATCAACATGTCCTGATGAGAGATATTTAGCCTGAGGATTATCCAAAGGATAAAACGCCTATTTCCGCGAGGGCGGCGAGGGTCAGGAGAATGAATATGATGACGGTTATGGGTCTGTACATGATGGGGTTCCTTCCGGGTTGAGCGGCTATTCCGTAGCGCTGGGTAGGGGTGTTTTTTTATTCTCCATAGGGGGAGGGGCGGTGTCGTTGATGTTGGTCAAAGGGAGAGGATAGCTTCTCAAGCGAGAAGATGAATGAGCTCTGTCAGGGCTGGACGTAGTGATTGTGGTGGAATGATCGCAGATTCACTCCCTTCTCGCTGGCGGCTCGCTTGTTCATGGCGGGTTCGATCAATACTCCGATCTTAATTTTGTCGTTGTGGTAGACCCTCTCTACTATGACGAAATCATGGCTCAGCGTATTGTGTTCGCCGGAACACTGGGTCACCTGCTCCATGCTTTCACCGGGGAACATGTGGGAGAACCTCGTCTGCTTAGCCATGCTGAAAGCCGGAGTCCGGGCCTGAAAGGTTTTGGTCTGTTCCGCACCCCATGTTCAGACGACGTTTGCTAAAAAATGGTCGTCTGAATTTCGGTTGTGAGGTTTTTCCTGAATGCTTAGATTCATTTTCAATCTATCGAGAGGATGTGAATATGAACTTTGCAGAACGCCACTACCAGCACGAACCTCTTCTTATCGCCAACGTCTGGGATGCCGCCAGTGCTGTCGCTGCGCAAAAAGCAGGCTATCAGGTACTGGGAACGTCCAGCGCGGCAATCGCGTCCACACTGGGATATGACGACGGGCAGGGAGTACCGTTTGATGAGCTATTTTATATGGTCACCCGGATCCAGGCTGTGAGCAACCTGCCAGTGAGCGTTGACATGGAAGCAGGGTATGGTGATTCAGCCGAAGAGATAGCAGACAATTTGCGGCGCCTTGCTCAGACAGGCGTCGCAGGGGTTAACCTTGAAGACAGCCGGGTCATAAACGGCGTTCGTCAGCTTGACGATGCCTCTGATTTTTCCCGTAACTTGAAAACAGTGTGCGATACGCTGAGAAGCGAAAATTATAGCCTGTTCCTGAACATCCGGACTGATACTTACCTGCTCGGGCATGAAGACGCGTTGCAGGAGACAATATTACGGGGTCAACGCTATAAAACTGCAGGTGCTGACGGCCTTTTTGTTCCCTGCCTCACGTCAGAGAAAGACATCAGCCTCATTGCAGAGGCAACGGGTTTGCCTTTGAATGTCATGTGTATGCCCGATCTTCCGTCATTTGACAGGCTGAAACGGGCAGGGGTAAGCCGCATTTCAATGGGCAATTTTGTTCATTCAGCGATGCAGTCAACGCTGACTGATGTCATGCATGCGATCCGATCTCGTCAGACGTTTGAAGGGCTTTTTGGTGATGAAAATAACCGATAAGAATTTATGCGATATCTGGTATCAGGCATTACTTGAACGTGCTTCAGACTACACTGGCGTGTTTTTTGTTGGCGTCAAAACCACGGGCGTATTCTGCATTTCGGTATGCCGGGCGCGAAAGCCCAAACGCGAAAATGTCGAATTTTATAAAGATGCCAAATCTGCCCTGGCGGACGGCTTTCGTCCCTATAAGGTCTGCAGACCTGCGGAAAATGCGCACAGCGCGCTATTATTCGTTGAGCAGGCGCTTGCGCTTGTCAGGCGCGATATCAAATCCCGTGTAGCAGACGCGGAGCTTCGTCAGCATGGCATCAGCCCGGAGCGGGTAAGGCGCTGGTTCCTGCAACATCACGGCATCACTTTTCAGGCTTTCCAGCGAATGCAGCGGGTGAACGTTGCCCTGCAGGAGCTGAAAAGTGGACGAGCGGCGACTGACGTTGCGCTGGACAATGGCTATGAATCGCTGAGCGGCTTTGGTTATACCTACAAGCGGCTTACTGGCGCAGCGCCGACTCAGGCAACCCAGGTGATAGTCATTCACCGGTTTACCACGACGCTTGGACCGATGTTTGTCTGCGCGACAGACCGGGGAGTCTGTCTGCTGGAGTTTACCGATCGCCGGATGTTAGAAACAGAATTTCGCGATATCCAGCGTTTATTTAACGCCAGAATCGTCACCGGCGAAAACAGCCATACCCGGCAGACAGTAAAAGAAATCGGCGAGTATTTTGCCGGAACGCGCCGACAGTTTGATCTCGCTTTAGATGCTTTAGGCAGTGATTTTCAACAATCCGTCTGGCATGCGTTGCGTGCTGTTCCCTATGGACTGACCTCACACTATCAGGCCATTTCACTACGGCTTAATAAGCCCAATGCTGTGCGCGCCGTCGCTGCCGCTAACGGTGCCAACCGGATTGCGATTGTGATCCCCTGTCACAGGATAATTGGAAAAGATGGTGCGATGACAGGTTACGGAGGGGGGATTTCACGCAAAGAATGGCTTATTGAGCATGAGAGAAACAATGTTTAATGGCGTGATGTTGCTGTGTCGCCGGGAAATTTTACGGACTTCGCGGGACATGTTGAGGGTACAAAAAAGCCCGCAGGGCTTGCGCCATGCGGGCTTTCAGGACTTCATCAGTCGACTCTGGTGATCGCCGATGGAGAATTTTGGTGCTGGCGTCCTTGTAATTGGTGGGGGAGGTGGTTGAGTTTGTTGGGGATTTTGATTTTTTTGCGCGAAGGGGAAGGCGCAAAAAGAGTGGCGATGGTGTTGATATGGAAGGGATTTTTTTATCTTTTTGATTTTTAAGTTGATTGTTGAGGGCTGGGTTTTGCGTGTTGGTTGAGGCTTTGGTGGACGTTATAGGCTTGTCGTTCGTTTCCTCAAGTGAGCGTTTCTGTCGAATAGTTCACTCTCTTGAATTTTCCAGACTGTAGACCATGCTCATCTAATACACGTGAAAAACAATAGCGTCGTCTATCGCATAAGGAGATACGGGTAGATGGCCTTTGGTATAGCCAATGATGTCCCTTTAACAATAAGAGAGCAACATGCTTGAACTCCGTCCTAATTGCGAATGCTGTGATAAAGATCTGCCACCTGAAACAAAAGAGGCATACATCTGTTCATTCGAATGCACATTTTGCGTCGATTGCGTGACCCAACGGCTTAACGGCCAGTGTCCGAACTGCGGAGGGGAGCTGGTGCGACGTCCAATACGCCCCGAAGCATCCCTCCTGCGACACCCTGCATCCAGTCAGCGTCACTATAAACAGTAGAGATGAAAAAACTATGTTCGCTCCTTGCTCATAACGACCTTCGTGATCCTCCTGGTCGTCCGCTTAGTGCCAGGAGGGGACGTTGGCTGATGTTTTTTTAATTTAAATTCCCGGGGGGAATGTTATATCCATTAAAATATAAAAGACCTTACTTCCTTTATCTTGAAATATCTATTTAGAATCATGCATTCTCGTTGGCGCCATTCTAGAACCATTAAAAATTATTTGCTGAACAGAACTTGAAATATAATTATATTTTTTGTAGGATGATTATTCAACAATAAACTGGAGATGCCTGAATGAACGTCTATTTCGTAGTCGGTCAAAATGGAGTTGGAAAAAGTCAGTTCCTTCTTAAACGAGCGTACGAAGATACCGTATTTAAATCAATAGTTATATGTAATTCTATACACGACAGATTCATCCCTTCCCCTAAAATTAAACGTCTCTCTGCTAAGAATTCAATGTCCTTGCCTAACAATGTGATGAAGAAAGCAATAATGTTATCTTTATCTGAAGGCCCTCACAAGCTTAGCGATATTTCCAGAACACTCATTTATTGTGGCTATCAACCAGTAATTACAGTTACAGTGAAACCTATACGAAACAGAGACGAAATATTTGAATCAAGATTCAATAATGATAATTCAAGCGGTTATATAATAAATGAAATAATGAATCATGGCAGTGAGTCTCTGGAATTCGACTTCGACTTTGGTCGCGCTGATAAAGACTTTAACTTTAGAGAACTATCCATTCTAAACGAAATATTACGTTCTGAAGGAGAACTGCGTGGCAGGAAAATAATTAAACCTATAGAAATATCACTTCACAAGCTAAATGGAGGGAAAATACCATTAGCCGGAGCTAGTTCTGGGGAGTTAAGTTTAATTACTTCATTCATTTATATCTTGTGTGAACTAGATGGTGCAGAACAGTTACTCATTGACGAACCTGAGAATAGCTTACACCCTCAATGGCAAAAAGAGTACGTGAGTAAACTAGTTGGATTAATTGGATATCGAGAGGTAAAAATATTTATTGCTACCCATTCCCCTCTTATTGTGTCTGGAGCTCAGCTTGAGGAATATATCTCCCCATCCTTTTATCATCCAGAAAGTAATGAGTGGAGCAAGTCATCATCAATAAATATCGAAGCTACTTTATGGGAGCAATTTGAAACCATTGGGCCTAAGAGCACATATCTCAGTGAGAAAATAGTTACTATTCTAGATGAATTTCAGTCTAGAAAGCGATCATTTGATGAGACAATTTCTGAAATTACTCTTATGGAAAAAGGTACCTTTGATAAATCTCAAACACTCACTTTTAAAGCCGCTGTAGGTTTGGCTAAAGCAATTGCACAGGAATTAAAAAATGCCTAACGATCCTTTAGAACCTAAGCTAACTACATTTAAGCTTTCAAAAAAAGAAGAAGAGGCCATTGAATTTGCCTTAAGTAAAGAAAATCCTTGGGCTCATGATGATAAGCAATTATCCAGCGTCAAAGATACAATTAAAGATATAAAGAATAGAATACGTGATTTCCATATGCAACGTCAGTCAAACCAATGCTGCTATTGTCGAACAATATTACATGGTACTGGTAGTTTTATGATTGATAGAGAGCATATCTTACCGAAAAGTAAATATAGTAAATTAACTTACAATATCTCAAATCTTTCCGTTGCTTGTAAAAGATGCAATATGGAAATAAAAAAAGACGAGCTTGGCTTTATTCGTTCCATACAGGATATCGAGGCCAATTTTGATGATGAATCTCAATATCTCTTCATTCATCCAAATCATGAGAAATACTCTAACTTCATAATCAGAAGGCAAGAACAAGTAGGTGATCATTGCGCAATAAAGTATATTTATGATGAGGGTTGTGAGAAGTCAAAGTTTACGTATAATTACTTTAAATTAGAAGGGCTTGAAATTGATTCTATTAATGAGACTCAAGGGCTAACTCGTACGGATTCACAAGAAAATTTAAAGCTACGCTTGGAACAAGAAATAGAAAGACTACGTAACCAACTAAATGCACTAAATATATAAAAAGAGACTTATCCTCTAATTCAGGTAGAGGCACATTAAAAAATACATGTTCTTTTTTCGCTCATGAACGATAATTCCACTCAAATCTCACCATTGCAGGAGATTTGAGTGTGAACATGTCACCGTGGAGCAAAAAACATATCATCGGCCTTCATCGAGGCGGAAGTGATCCGGCAGGATGTCGGAAGGCCTTTCCTGTCGCAGGCGTTCAAGCTGACCGCTCCAGTCCTCCAGTACCTCACCATCAGGGGTCATTAGCCGGGCCATCTGCACACCCGCGTGCGCCAGTTTTACGGCGATTTTCAGCAACTCCTCCTCGCGGATATCGCCTGTGCGAAGTACCCGGACGTAGAGCGCGTCAGGTCTGATTATGGTCAGGTTATCCAGATCGGCCAGTTCATCCGGGCCGAGTACCACCGGAGGAACATCATCTTCCCGGTCGGGATCTTTTCGCCACACGCGTGAAGTCTCCCATGCCAGGCTTCCGGCCAGGATCACCACTTCGAGCGTGCGGTCTGGAGACTGCTTGTTGAGGAAAGGGGCGCGTTTCATGATGGGGTATCGGTCGGCTCATCCATGAGCGTAGATTAACGGATGGCGGCGCGACGCTGCTGCCACTGACGGATTTCAGCGGCATCGAAGACCACTAGTCGGGAAGAGAGATGGACGGGGCGGGGAAAGTCGGTGTTTTTAATCAGGCCGTAAACTGACGATTCGCTCATCGCCAGAAACTGAACTACTTGCCGCATACGCACATTGCCGCTTTCGGGAAAAGCATCGCTGCTGTCAGCACGGGTTTTCATGATTGCACCTCACGGGAACAGAGTGTCGAAGCGGTTATAGCGCGGAACGGAGAGCAGGGGGATAGGTCCGGGTGAAAAAGTTAAGTCCGGATAGAAAGTAATGAGTCCGGGAAGAATTTATGGGCTGTTAGAATCAGTATTTTTACAATTAATTTATTGAAAATAAATGGTTTTGCTTCTCTCTTTTTCAATCAAGCCCCTACATGCTGTAGGTTAACGAATGTCAACGCACGACTATAAACACTTCACTATAGCCGACACTATCTCTTAGTCAGTTAAGAACGCAAATCCTGATTTTAAAATAAATGGCTAATAGGGGGATCCTTTAATAATGAAAGTAAGTCTTGATTAATATAAAAAACTAATTGGTTATAGCCATTAGTTATAGAGGGGGGTATTTTTTTAAAGATGATTTCCTAGTGTGAAAGCGTATTGCTATATTTTTATCTGTTGATTTTGTGAGTGTTTTTCGTTAAGTTTTATGTGTTTTTAAATGGGTGAACAAAAAATACATTTCTACAGGAGGTTTTGTGTATATATCTTTTCTAAAAATAAATAACTTCAGAAAGTTTGGAGAGAATGAAAACATTATCGGTTTTGTTCAATCGCATAGTGATTCGCCACAAAAGGATTTAGTCGCGTCATCAACAACACTAGTGATTGGAAAGAATAACTCAGGAAAAACAACTGTAACAAAAGCATTGGAACTTCTGCTCTCTGACTCAGAAAAAATCACAGGGCACGATTTTAATTATAATTATTCAAAAATGATACTTAAGCAAAACTTTGATAACAAACCGCACATTACACCAAAACTATCTTTTGAAATAGAAATTATTTTAGATGACATGACGAATGATCTCATCGGTGATTTTCAACCGTTTATTGATGTAAGAAAATTATTAAATGAAGATGTGCGAAAAGCAAATATCATTATTGAGTATGAAGTTAAAATAAAAGCAGACTATATAGCTAAAATTGAAGCACTCAAAGAAGATTGTTCCAGTGGGAACCATAATCCAGAAGCAATTTTTAGGAAATATCTCGATATATTATCTAAAACACAATTCAGAAGAAGGATAAAAAATTATCAAGATATAAATGTTGATACTTTAACCCCAAAAAACATCATCGATTTACGAGTTATCTCGGCAGCAAAAAATATTCATGATAAAAGATTACTCACAAATCATTCAATAAAATAATAAAATATATGTATGAATGTGATGAGGTGGAATATAAGGGAATACTAAGTTTAGTTGATGGAAATAATGAAAATCTAACCCAAAACATTAAAATAAAACATCAATCAGGTGTTGAGAGAATTTTAGCAAAGATAATATCGGATAAAGATATTGGGATAGAACTCAGATCCGAATTGACATTTGATAAACTAATGTCGGACTTGATAACTTATGAGCATAAAGATGGAGAGTTTCTTGTTCCTGAGAGTCAATTCGGTTTAGGTTATGCGAGCTTAGTTAGTATTATCGGTGAAATAATTGACTATACAAATCAAAGTTTGAAGGAAACAAGTCAAAGCAGGATTAGGCTTTTATGTATTGAAGAACCAGAAGTCTTTATGCACCCACAGATGCAAATCAATTTCATCAGACATATCCAAGAAGCATTGAATGAGATTTTATCATCTCATGTTGAAACATTGACGTCTCTTAAAAGTCAAATACTCATCACTACACATTCATCTCATATTTTAAATAGCGTCATACATAGTAGTAATACTTTTGATGATATTAATTATATTTATCTCAAAGATGGGAATGCTGCGAGTGTTTTACTAAAGGATAGAGATATTGCAAATACAAAAAAGAAATCATTACAATTTGAGTTTATTAAGAAACACATAAAACATCAAACTCCAGATTTATTTTTCTCTGATGCTATAATATTTGTTGAAGGTATTACAGAAGAGCGAGTTTTGAACTCATATATTGAAGATGATCCCGTCCTCAATCGAATGCACATTTCTGTTTTCAGAATTGATGGTGCACATGCAAAAGTTTACGAAAAGCTAATTAATAAAATTCAAATCCCCTCCTTGATCATTACTGATATTGATTTCAAAAAAGATGTTAAGAAAACCGATAAAAGTATAGTTGCACATACTGAAAGTAAAGATAATTTTTGTGACGTTGATGACGTTGATGACGTTGATGACGTTGATGACGTTGATGACGTTGATGAAAGTGACAAGATTGTTGAACAAATATCTGTTCTTTCTGAAGACTTAATAACTACAAATGCAACTCTACGTCATTTTTATAGAAACAGAAAGATTGCAGCCTTAAAAGATTATTATGTAAAAGATAATTTGATGGTTGTTTTTCAGAAGGATGGCATTGGTATACCAACAGAATGTCCTCAAAAATTTTATTATGCTACTAGTTTCGAAGAGGCACTAATTTTAAAGAATTATAATAATGACTTACTATTAAATGTCCTTCTAAAAGTTATAAAAAAAGAAACAATAAAAACCCTTGGCAGTCCAAGGGATGTTTGTAACATAGCTCATAACTCAAGGCAACTACAAAAGTTACTGGCTCGGAAAAAAAGTGAATTTTCTAATAATCTTATATTCTCTTTAGTTACAACAGAACAACATAAACCTGAGCTTCCTGATTACATTTTGAAGGGATTTGAATGGCTCACGTTAAAATTAAAAAGGGATGGCGTAACCTATGAAATTTGAACTTGATCAACAACAAGTTGAAGTCGAAAGAAATGTCGAGATTGAGCTTTTTAAACTGATAGAAAAATCTGAGTCTTTCTATTTTATTTCTGGGGCTGGGTCCGGAAAAACACATGCTCTCATCACAAGTGTTAATAAATTTATAAATGATAATTACACGCAACTGATATTAAATGGTCAAAAACTTCTATGTATTACATATACAAATAACGCAGCAGATGAAATTAAACATAGATTAGGCGATAATGATTTAGTAATAACCTCTACAATCCATTCTTACATCTGGGATCTTGTTAAATTCCATATGGATTTATTACTTGATGAGCATGTTATTTTCTTGAATGAAGAAATAGAAAGAATTTACAGTGAAATTTATGAACTACGAACAGATAATGCAACTTTATTGAAAGTGAGAAGTTTGAAAGAACCTCAACTAGATGCAATAATAGACTATATTCTTGTAGATAAAAATGATTTTTATGAGTCTCTTAAATCAGCCTCTAAGTTTTGGACGTATTTAAAAGGAATTACTGATGAAGAGGTGTTTAAGCATCTAAAAGGTAATTATCAGCAATTATCAACTGTTTTTAAGAAATTAGTAAAATCTCAAGAATTCAAACGATGTATATGTAATATTGAGAAAAAAGAAGAACAGTACACTACAATAAAATACTTCAATACTAAAAATATTGAAGTTTTATATAAAAACATTATCGGGCATAATACGTTGTTAATATATGCATCCAGATTGATTCAAAAATATACTTTGCTTTCAAAATGCATCATAGATGCTCATCCCCTTATTTTTATTGACGAATATCAGGATACGGATGAAAATGTTATCAATTTATTTTTAAGTGTAGATAATATTGCAAAAGGAGGAAATAAGAAAATGTGCTTAGGTTTCTTTGGGGATCCTATGCAGACAATTTATAAACATAGCATGCATAAAGAATCGCAAAGCTTAAAGAAATTGGTGAAAAACATTAATAGGAGATCGCATCAGAATATTGTTGAGTGCATTAATAAAATTAGAGGTGATAATCAAGATGTTAAACAAAAACCAATAAAAATATACGCAGAACAATGCTGCCCATCGCTGATTATCGAAAGTGAAAAAAATTATACGAATAACTATTTATCTTCCATAATTCAGAGGCATAAAAGCGAATGGAGCATAAATGAAAATTCCAAACTTGCCTGCCTTGTTCTCAAAAATGAAATGCTGTCTCAGCTCCTTGGATTTGAAGGTCTTTTTTCTACTATGCTAGATATCTACCAAACTGAGCATGCAAAAGGATTTGAGATGATTGGTTCGGAATTTTTATTTAGAGAAATAAGGTATGCCGGTTCCTTACCATCTATTCTGCATGATTTATTGATGCCACTTTATCTCTTGAAAAGAAAAGCGAACTTTTCGGTTTCAGATTTTTTCAATGTAAAGCCAATTTCAAATCATAACTTGTCAGATGTTTTAGATTCTATAAAAATAATTGAGTCATTAAAAGTTAAATGCTTAAGTGATTTTGTACATGAAATATCTGAAATATATGTTGGGCAGGAAGCGGAAATTCAAAGTCTGATTAGCTATAACTTTCATCTTGTTATCGATGGCTTAGAAAGTGCGAAAGAGAAAATTATTGATAAATGTAGGTTTAAGGATACGGAAAAGATTCCTCAATTATTGGATGAATTATTTAAGATTGATATGGAACAGTTTTTCCTATGGCTGGATTTTATTTATCAGACTTATCCAGAAAATTTAGTTTCATACTTGACTTGCCATGCCTCAAAAGGTCTGGAGTTTGATAATGTCATAATTTTTCTTTCCGATTCTTTCAATAGAAAAGAAGGGTATTTTTCTAATCTCTGAAACTCTGATATAAATTCCATTTTGGAACCTCAACTTGAGTCAGCAAGAAGATTACTTTATGTTTCAAGTTCAAGGGCTGTAAAGAATTTAAAAATTTATCTTTTTACAAATAAAGAAATTGATAAATCTAAAGTTGATTATTTATTTACCTGATATATGAGTTGACTAATTTATAGCGAATGCCATGGATGGCTCAACAGACGGTTCATTCTCAATGAATATTTTGCTACTCCTACATACTTTGAGATTTTTTAGTTCATATTAGAATCAGCTGGAACTGCAAGTTCCATAGAAAATGCCTAACCTAGTATCTTCAAAGACTGCTCTTGGCACTATGCCGACTATGTGTCTAGAGGAGTCTGCAGCATTTCAGTACTGGTAGCAACTTCCTACGCTTCCTTTCCCATCTTCAACACCTCATAAAATGTCCCTCGCCCAAGCCCGTCTGACGGCAATTCCTGTTCCTGAGCCAGAGCCTTAAGCTTTCGAAGTATCCGATCCGAAGCCGGTTTATCAGACGTACCATAACGCCCGTCAGTCTCCTCTACCAAAAGCTGAACCAGCAACCAGCAGAGTTGGGCAGTATTCTCCCTCGCTTTGTCGCGCTTATGCATTCCTCGTTGGGAAGGTTGTGCTGAAGCAGTTAGATCCGGCAGCGCATCGTCGCCGAGCATCTTTAGCCACTTGCGGCCACGGCTATTACGCGACAGTTTCATCACCGCCTTCAGGCTGCGGGCCTTAATTTCTGGCGGCGTCAGTTCGTCATCAATAAGCCGCCAGGCCAGCGCGAACATCTCATCGGCATAGAACATGCGTTTGTTCGCCGGGGCACTGACCATGCCCGTTGCCTTGATGGTGCGGCTGATGGCGTCGTGCAGGATACGGTAATTTTCCTGATGTTCTTCCGGCAGGGCATTTGCTGGTTGGGATGCATCAAGGCCGAGAAGCAGAAGGGCGAGATGCCGCGCTTCCAGCAGCGGCATATCACATTCCCGTTCAAACAGATTCTGACGAATGGGACTGATCACATTATTCTCCTTCCACGATCTGCAGCGGTTCTTCTGCACCGAGCAGCGCCTGCCGTCTGGCGGCATCGACGTAGTTTCCCCACCACTGCATGAGCGGTCGCCTTTGTTCCAGGTAATCGCTGCGGTTGTAGGCCGCTTCGATCTCGTCTTCTTTCTGGTGCGCCAGTGCAGATTCCAGGACTTCACGGGGGAAATGACCTGCGCCTGCGGTCCTGGCGATGCTGCGCATGCCGTGGGCGACCAGTTCACCGCCAAACCCCATACGGATAAGCGCGGCGTTCGCGGTCTGCTGGTGCATATGCTCCAGTGGTTTGCGGATGCTGGGGAACACCCACGGACGATGGCGGCTGACGGGCTCCATGATCTGAAGAACGCGCAGCGCCTGTTTGCTGAGAGGCACCGTGTGCGAACGATTCATCTTCATAAAGGTGTCAGGGATGCGCCATTCCGCTTTTTTCATATCGATGTCGCACCAGCGAGCGCTGACGGCTTCGCCGGGGCGAACCCAGGTCAGTAGTTCCCATTCGATTAGACAGCGGGTTTCCTTGCGGATAGAAGCGTTCTGTAGCGCCAGCATTAGCCTGCCCAGTTCACTGGGGTGAAGGGCGGGCATGTTCTGCTTTTTCGGTTTCTTGAAACGGGCGACCAGGTTGTCAGCCGGGTTAAACTCGATAAGCTCTTCGGAGATGGCGAAGCGGAAGATTTCATTGAGCCGTGAGATCACCCGCCGCAGCGTTTCGAGGATGCCCTGTTCTTCCAGCGGTGTAAGGTGTTCCTTGAGCATCTTCGGGCGGATCTCAGTGACGGGCGTACTACCCAGAGAGGGGAAGACGTGCATCTCCAGCGAGCGCCAGACATCTTTGGCGTGATCTTCGCTAAGATCGCTGGTCCTTTTTTTCTCTTTGAGCCACTGTTCCGCAACTTTTTCCAGCGTGCATTCATTCTGGAGTCGTTGCTCCTCTGCAACCTGCTCCAGATGGGCCTGCGGGTCGATACCCTGCACGAGTAAACGCCGGTATTGCAACCTGAAATCTCGCGCCATGGCGAGGGTGACAACCGGGTAGGGGCCAATGCTGATTTTGGTCCGTTTTTTCAGCGCCGGGGGAGTGTATTCGAAGTACCAGATCTTTCTGCCGGATGGCTTAATCAACAACGCCAGCCCGTCGCCATCGCGCAGCATATACTCAGTCTTCTGCGGTTTGGCGGCAGCGATCTCGGTATTGGTTAGTGATTTCAATACCTTAGGCATGTTTTTGCACCTTGTTTTTTTAGCGTTCAGGCAACGCGGTGCAAAACAAGATACATAATGCTCAAGATTCATACAGAGATCATGACCACACATGCAACAAAAAAGCCTGCAACTCGTTGAAGTTACAGGCTTTTTGAAGGTTCATGATGCATCATGAATGAATGTTTGGTGGAGCTGGCGGGAGTTGAACCCGCGTCCGAAATTTCTACATCCTCGGTACTACATGCTTAGTTTGTCTTTACATTCGCACGCCAGCTGCGGACAGACACGCCACTAACGAACTAGCCTGATTAGTTTTAACGCTTCAACCCCAGGCAGGGCTTCCACGCGATCTCTTTTGGGTTTGACCTCTCTT
>OKEE01000096.1_pt1 | contig 53372 bp, 44 predicted proteins | sample 1611071 | NCBI WGS metagenome assembly OKEE01 (sample SAMN04436708, study PRJEB24849) | human gut metagenome | biome: human gut; feature: NICU; material: stool | host: Homo sapiens | place: USA: Saint Louis, MO | collected 2010-09-07 | reverse complement strand
CACGTTCTCCGGATTTAAGTCTGGAACGTGTCAACGCTATTCAGGACGGGTCATACGCAAAAAATAAGCCTGCGTAAGGGAGATTACGCAGGCCAAGGAGGTGGTTCCTGGTACAGCTAGCATTTATGGGTTATGTTTTTCAGCGCGTTGAATAATACCCGCATTGAGCGAAGCGGTATGTGATCAATTTCTAAGAATCTTCCCGCCATGAAAAAATAACCGCAATTAACTACTTAGCATGGGGGTTACGCGTTGATTCGCCTGAGAAATTACGCATCAATAGTGCGTAATCCAGCGTAACGTCCTGCGGGACGGGCATCCAGACGGTATAGCCATCGCCAGGTGCCACCGGCATAGCGTCGCCTTTGGCGTTCTCCATCTGTTCCAGGGTGAAATTGATATTTCCCTGCGGTGTCATCAGCTCCAGACTATCGCCAACGGAGAATTTATTTTTCACCGCCACGGCCGCCAGTTGGCCTTTACGCTCACCGGTGAACTCGCCGACAAATTGCTGGCGTTCGGAAACGGAGTACCCGTACTCGTAATTCTGGTAATCGTCGTGCGTATGGCGACGCAGGAAACCTTCGGTATAGCCGCGATGAGCCAGACCTTCCAGCGTTTCCAGCAGCGTAGGGTCGAAAGGTTTACCCGCGGCGGCGTCGTCGATGGCCTTACGGTAGACCTGCGCGGTACGGGCGCAGTAATAAAAGGATTTGGTGCGGCCTTCGATTTTCAGCGAGTGGACGCCCATTTTCGTCAGGCGCTCCACGTGGGCGATAGCGCGCAAATCTTTTGAGTTCATGATATAGGTGCCATGCTCGTCTTCGAACGCGGTCATGTATTCGCCCGGTCTTTGGGCCTCTTCTATCATAAACACTTTATCCGTCGGCGCGCCGATACCGAGCGTCGGCTCAACGTTCTGTACCGGAATCGGTTCGTGCTTATGCACGATGTTGCCGACAACGTCTTCTTTTCCTTCCTGCACGTTATATTCCCAACGGCAGGCATTGGTGCAGGTGCCCTGGTTCGGATCGCGTTTATTGATGTAGCCGGAAAGCAGGCAGCGACCGGAATAGGCCATGCATAGCGCGCCGTGGACGAAAATTTCTATTTCCATATCCGGCACCTGCTGGCGAATTTCCTCAATCTCTTCCAGCGACAGCTCGCGGGAGAGAATCACGCGGGTCAGTCCCATCTGCTGCCAGAATTTTACCGTCGCCCAGTTTACGGCATTAGCCTGTACCGACAGGTGAATCGGCATTGCCGGGAAGTGCTCGCGTACCAGCATAATCAACCCTGGATCGGACATGATCAGCGCATCCGGACCCATTTCGACGACGGGTTTCAGGTCACGGATAAAGGTTTTGAGCTTGGCGTTATGCGGGGCGATGTTCACCACCACGTAGAATTTTTTTCCGAGCGCGTGGGCTTCGTTGATGCCAAGCTGCAAATTTTCGTGATTGAATTCGTTATTACGCACGCGTAAAGAGTAGCGTGGTTGGCCCGCATAGACGGCATCGGCACCGTAAGCGAAAGCGTAACGCATATTTTTCAGCGTTCCCGCCGGCGAAAGAAGTTCTGGTTTAAACATCATTTTCTCGTTCTGATGACAGGTCAGATCCGCCTCACCTGATGAGGCGGCTTGAGGAGAGTCCTCACTTTAAGGGCGGGCATTGTACGCTTACGGACAGGCCGAGTAAATATTGCGAGAGTATATTGGCGCTAATAGAACACCGGATGTTAATGGAGAGCCAATGATGAAAATGAGCCGCACGGCCATCGCGTTGAGTCTGCTGGGAATGGTCGCGCATCCCGTTTGTGCCGCTCCGTCGTTTGAAGAGACGGCAAGACAGGTGATTATCGCTTTTCAGCAGCGAGACAACGCGAAAATTAATGCCCTGATTGATAAAAAAGTTGGGATGTATGTGCTGTACCGAATTGGGGCTGGGTTTGATTATAAGTGGATGAAAAAATTTGATGTTAATAAACCGATACCTGACTTTAACTACCTGTTAGGGCAGGTAGGTTGGTTTTCAGATCATATTCCTGTGGATAACGAATTTGATCACCACACGGAGGCTGAGTACGTTTGTGAAAAGGGATGGGATCACGCCGGTTTTTTTGTCAGCTATACCGGTTCTGATAATGCGCTGCTGACGTTTAGCATGGTGAATGGAGCGGATAGTGTGGATCAGGCGTCGGATACCCGTATAGCAAACGCCAGGCGGCTTGAGCTGCAATCAGATCGAGTGGTGGCAGTGCCGAAAAAATGGGGTGATGGTTTGATTTTTCATCTGAGCGAACTTCATGGTTTGGGCAAAGGGTGGAGTTTAACGCTGCTGGATTTGGTCACGGAAGATTGTAGTGCGTGAGGCATATATGTTTAATCAGGGTAAATAGCTGCTTATTTATATCTTTCTGCTATCAGGATGTTATGGCACCCCCTCAATATTCAGAATTTAAATAAAGCATTTCTTGAATATTAAACTAATTCACTAAAAAGTAAAGGTGAAATCACCTCGGCAACATGCATTAAAGAAAATACAAAAGGTCATTTGACTTATTATAGCGTCAGCGATCCCGTCTTTGACTAATTTGGAGCACGTTATGTATCCACTATGGGGAATCTTTATATATTCCGAAAAAAAACACAATGATATTCTTAATGCAGATAAGAGAGTAATCTTAGGGTGTGCAGGTTTGTAAACCAGGGTATGGCGGTAGCGTTATTTTTTTAACGAGATATCATCAGAGGTAGAATTAACGATCGCAGACGATACTCAGTATTAAGAGGAAATCAGGTTGAAGTTGAACAGAAAATGATAAATACGTATTGATAAGATGGAATCCATTTAATCTACTTATTAGTAGATTTTATTATGAAAATATATTTTTCTTGATGTTTTTTACGCATTGCGCAATAGCAAATCATTGCCGCCTTGATGCAACTTGAGTGATTTTGTGTATAGTGTGACAATGCTGAATACTGAATTGATACCTTCTACATATTAAATCAGGGGTTAGTGGTATGAGCGATTTTATAAAATATCTATTTATTTTTCCTTGCTTATGGTGCGCAAATTCTTTTGCGATTACTCAAACTCAATGGGATGGTAACTTTAGAGTCGAGGAACTTGGTGAGCAGTTAAATGATGGGAGTCAGGTTTTTTTACAATATAATTTAAAGATAGATAGTAAAAATAATCGTGCTTCTTTATCCATGACAACCTGGCATGCGGGGATAACATGCATTGGTGACTACTCTTTAAAAATCAATTCTGGTGTTTTGGCATTATACTATAACGGCGACGAGGAAAATGCATGTCCATATCCATCACCGCAATTTGAGATAAGCAATAAAGGAAAAGCATATTATATAAAAGGAAAAATGTTTTCATATTCTCAGCCTGGTAAGTGGTTGCCACTCAAACGTATTACACTAAAATAATTCTATATTTCATAAATTATAATAATGAAGTTAATGATGGTATGAAATATTAATTGGATATGTCGTGAACATATTTTTGTTATATGTTTTCAATGTGTATGACAAGAAAATTTGCATGAAAACATTATATGAGACGGCTTGAAAAATGAATGAAGTCCACATAAAAGCAAGGTCATTCTGAAACGAATTTGTCAAATTTACTGAATTATATATCAATAATTCCTGACTATCGACAACAATGTAAAATCGAGTACAAACTCACGGATTTGTAGTAATTAGGCAAAGAACAAGTCAGGTAAAAATTTCTCATTATTTAATCAAAAAGCAAGTGCAAACGGTTAGTTTGAATTTGTACTTCTTCATATAAGTGTTGAATAATATTGACGTCAAACATGTTCTGCCTTTTTTTACTAAACTGAGTAAGGTAACTTTAATATTATAATTGCAATGATACAAAATCACATCAAAATATAATGAGGAAAACTATATGCCCACCGTCGCTCGACTAAACGACAAAGGTATGCGTTCGACCTGGATAGAGTGTTAATATGAAAGCGAATAATGTGATTATTTTTATGATTCTATTTTTATCCTCTGTGAGTTATTGTTTTGCTGATATGAAGATATTAAAAATAAATCAGTCCCATTACATGAGTCCTTATAATAAAGAGCCTGGGGATAGAAACTTATGCAATAAATGGGTTTTAAATGCAAGTCAGATAGAAAAAATATTTTTGTTAAGTGATAAATATAAGAAAATGAGTGATACCATGACTGGATTTTGGCTCTGGTTTCCCTGTGAAATAACGGGTGAGTTGATTTATAATAAGAAAAAGTGGCATTTTTCTATTAATGCTGCTGCCACGGCAGAATGGTCCGATGGTAAGGAAACGATATACTGGGGGTGTTCCAGGGAAAAATGTGATGACATGTTTATACTTCCATATCCAGGCCGAAGTTATATAGGTGGTGGTGGTAAATTGATTTGGTGACGAGGTAGATCTTCATCCTGGTTTTAGCCTTTTAAAATGAATTAAATTTAACCTTCAGCATCATGACGAGAGTATGAAAGTATATTTTTGTACACACCGGGATAAAGAATAAAATAACCAGGGGTCGTATATTTATCACGTTAAATACAACTTTTTAAATACAAGTCAGTGCTGGATTTTACAGATCAATGTTGCGTTATTACTAAATTCATAAATTAATGTTTGAGTTATGGTTGTTATGATCTTTCCCTGATAGAACAGTGCTTTCAGGCAGAGGTGGCATTACCACCAACAAACATAATGTTCATTTTTATGGGCGTAGGGGATTCACCCTTATTTAAAGATTACAAAGAGATATATTTCTCATTGAATGTTAAATAACATGTGACTCATATTGTCAGTGATGTTCCGGATGAGCTAATTTCTTTTACATTTGAATGGAAGGGTTAAAAAACTATGTGTGACGGTATCTTTTCGTTCAGAGAAACATAGCGGAAAGAAAGAACCGGAAATGTTGGGTGAGATATTATATAAGTTCAGCGGATTTAACAGCAGAAAAATTTGCTAATGCGATGAGAAGTCATTGGGATGTGGAAAATAAATTGCACTGGCGTTTGGATGTGGCGATGAATGAAGATGATTGCAGAATAAGAAGGGAAAATGTCAAGAGCTTTTTTGAAATAATAAAATCGGGTGAATATGAAATTTGGGGATGTGAGATAATGAGATGGATAAGAATAAATATACTTAAATGTACGTTAGTATTTTGCCTGGCTTGTGGTTTTTCATTTGCAAAAACACCATGTACTAATATGTCTGATAAATTGAGTGCTACACAAAGAGATTCTTTGCAAAATAATATCAAAAGGCAACTAAAAACAGAACGATTAAATATACTCGAATTTTTTAAAGAGCAAAATAGTTCAATCGTCTATATAGAAACATATGGTGCCGATGAGGCGTTTGTTTTTTATTCTGGAGATGAGTTTAAGGATGATTTTATCACAATATGGAGTGGTGCGGCTGAGATATCAGAGGAAAAAAATATAGAAAAATGGGTAAAAGATCATGTTCCATATATTCCAGATAGGTTGGCTCGATGTTTCGCATGGTACACAATCTATAGGCATGACTGATCTGAGATTTAAGATAACTTTGTCGACGTGCGGAAATATGGTGAATAGGGAACCTGTCGGGTGAGGAAAATCCGGCGTACCTGGAGCAGGTGATACGGCTGCCGGGGCAGCAATACGATGAGGAGTCGGGGCTGTATTATAACCGGCACCGTTATTACAATCCGGAACAGGGAAGGTACATCAAGCAGGATCCGATTGGGCTGATGGGAGGATGGAACCTGTACCAGTATCCACTAAATCCGATTAGCAGAAGTGACCCTTTGGGGCTGGTTAACCTTGGACAAGGTATCCCTGGGGCTAATGGTCCTACTTCGGTACATGCGAACCCTGGCTTGGAGGCCACAGACTTTCGGCCTGACCATGCTCCAGATCATATTCACTTAGCGAAAAATGATGGTCCTCGTGTAAGTACCGATACATGGAAACCTCTTTCTGAAGCAGATTCAACTAAAATGACAAAGGAACAAAGCTCATTTTGTAGAAAACTATCTGATGCAAGTAAGAAAATTCTAACTGCCAGGCAGAAGATGATTTTTAAATTTGGTAAGTTATTGAGTGCTGACCTTTTACTATTACAATATATATCAATGGGGGCTGCTCGAGAAGGGTGTTTGCGTGGGGATGTGTCGATGTGTGAGATATTCGAAAGGTTAGGTGGAGAAATTAAATATACTGGTGCGGATCCTGTTTAATAAGGTGGTTTATGAACAAAATAGAGTTTATAACATTAATGTCTTTTCCAATGGAGTGGTTAGACCTTGATATGTATCCTGATTTATTGTTTTTAAAACAACTTAATGGATATGAGGTTGGTCATGAGGATAGTTCGGATCATGATCGGAATGGCGCGTTTCATTGGTGGTTAAAGAAGAAACCATCTAAAGATGAATTGATGAAATTAGTTAGGTTGGCACTTATTGATCCCGACCAATTTTTATCGGAAGATATCATTCGATATATAAAAAAGTCATCACACTTTGATCGTGATGTCGATGCCCTTATCGAAAAGTTACGTGATGAAAAAACGCAGCAAACGAGGAGAGCCAGTAGAGGCATGCATCGTGACCAGTAGGTAAAAACCACCTATATTATCGTGGTTATTAGAGACTATCGCAGATGTTAATCGGCGTTAATAGAAGTATTGTATAAGTTAGTAGCATTTAATGAATGGGAAAACCTGTCGGGTGAGGAAAACCCTGAGCACCTGGAGCAGGTGATACGGCTGCCGGAGCAGCAATACGATGAGGAGTCGGGGCTGTATTACAACCGGAATCGTTATTACAATCCGGGATAGGGAATATATATCACGCAGGATCCTATCGGATTAGCCGGGGGATGAAACCTTTATAAATATCCGCTGAAGCCGGTCACAGATATAGATCCATTAGGATTGGAAACACTAAAATGTACTAAACCATTGCATTCACTAGGAGGTACGGGTAAAACAAGTGGCCCTGATATATGGGGTAATCCTTTATATCATCAATATCTTTGTGTTCCTGACGGGGAAAATGGATATGTTTGTGGTAGTCAGGATCAACGAGGAGAATGGCCAACTGATGGAATGTTAGGACCAGGAAAAGCGAGCAACGATACGAGAGAAGGTGCTATCCGGTGCGAATCGGTCGAACCAGATAATGATTGTATTGAAAGCTGCCTAAAAGAAAAACTTAAAGGAGCAAGGCCTTTTTATACCGTATTACCCGACTGGATGTTCCCGATGAAATTTGGATTGGTCAATAATTGTCAGGATTGGTCTAATGATACTTTAAAAACATGTCAGATGAAATGTTCCGGGAATAATGCAGGACGGCTTATGAGATTTATTTTAACTGGAGTGTTATAATGAAACACTTTATTAGAAGTATAAAAATGATCTGGATAATAATGTCAATCTCTATATTATGTGTTTCTTTACTTAGACTTTCTCAGTTAGATTCAAATTACGATATAAGTGAACTGAATAGTATTATGATGTATGGGATGGTAATAATATCATTTCCGACAGGAATAATATTTGCTATTGTTTTGTTTTTATTTTTATTGTCTTTTGGTGTTATTTTTACAACCATTCACAGTGAATATGTTTTGACAGTGGCAATATGGGGGTGGTTTTTATTTGGTGGATATGTTCAATGGTTTTTTTTGGTGGGGAAAATGATAAAAAACGAGGAGTATCACAAGTGATAAATACGTACATACCTTATTCCTCACATCAAATTAAATAATAAAAGGAATTGAGTGATGAGCGGAAAACTAGCGGCGCGCCAGAACGACATGACTATGAAGGGCGGGAAAATCGTCCAGGGTTTAGCGGGGGCGCTGATTACCCCGGACAATACGGTGGCGTGGCGCGGGGAGTATGATGAATGGGAAAACCAATTGGGCCAGGAAAATCCGGATCACCTGGAACAACTGATACGGCTGCCGAGGCAGCAATATGATGAGGAATCGGGGGCTGTATTATAATCGGCACCGTTACTATAATCCGGGGCAGGGAAGATATATTACGCAGGATCCGATAGGGTTTATGGAGGGATTAAACCAGTATCAACGACCACTGGAACGCTTCAGAAAGCAGGAGATATAAAATAAATTTATATGATGAGGAAATAAATGCGATTTGTTATTATATTTATAATGTTAATAGTATCATTTTACACATTTGGTGGCAAAATGGCTAAGTCTAGAGACGGTAATAAATGGAGGTCGGAATCCACTTCCACCATCTATAATCTAACGGATGGGCAAAAATTCGAGCTTGAAAACAAATCGAAAGATGGAGACTCGGAAGCATCATTTCGATTATATCAATATTATTGCTTCACCATAAATAACATTGACGAACAATTAAGGTATTTGGAGATATCTGCATCTCAAGGAAATATCATAGCTCAATATAACTATGGTATTTATTTATCCAATACAAATCCAGCCTTTTCAAAGTATTATGATTTGGACAAAGCTATTTATTGGATGGGATTGGCTTCAAAAAATGGTGATATAGGTGCTCAAAACAAGCTACAAGAACTGAAAAAATTAAAGAATTAGCGATGATGTAAATATTTTTTATTATCAATGAGTTGTGTAAATTTTAGTCAAGAGGGACGGGCTGACGCCGGAGCAGATGACGGGGCAACTGGAGTCACACCATGAGCCGGAGAGAAAACTCCACCTTTGCCACTGTGACCATATTCTGATGGAAAAGTAGAGCATTGGGGGGGGGATGTTGGTCCAAACAAGAAATGGATACAACTCAACCAGGGTCAATCTGGCCGGGATCTCAAAAAATGCATTGAACTAAAATGGGACTATTTGCAGAAGCACTGCGGATGCTGTGCTTTATGAATTGTCTACTGGTGAGAAGGTCGGCGGCAGAGAATATATTGAAAGATTTACAGCGAGCTTTAAGGGGAGAGTAATGGATAAAATGATTGCTGACTATGTGGATAAATTTAGTTCTTTTTCGGACTCTATATCAGAAACAATTGGGTCCGTTAATGAGTATTGGATTCCTGATGAGTCACCGTTGATTATGCTATTTTCGCAGATTGGTAAGTCTTTGGTAGCGATATTTTCTGAACTTGATTGTGTTAAAAAAGAGTTATTGTTTAAATATATTGAAGATGGAATAACTTCAGATAATGATGAATTAGCCACTGCCATAGCAACAGGTCTTGTTGAGGCAATAGTTACATCGACAGACGCCAATCAATATTTATGGGGGGAAATAGAGGGGTTGTTGGGAGTAAAATCTAAGGAACATGCTCTGGCTTGGAGGAATTTTGAGACACCATGATGGTATTTATTTAAATATGTAGAATCCGGTGATGACGCAAATTTATTGATAGTGATTGATTGTCAGATACCAGCTAATGATCTTATCGTGCCGTGCATTTTTTCTAACTTTGAAATATTGGTTTTGAAAAGGATGCCTATGCGACAGGGAATAAAATAAAATCTGATATGAAAAAAATAACTGATGCAGGTGATAATTTATGTCAAAAAAATTTTTCTCTATAATTATGGTCATATCATTCGTTGCGGCGATAACAGCTTGCCAGTCTTCCATTCCTGAATATGTCAGGAGTACCCTCAACGGGCACTCTATCCAGGATGTTTTGGTGTATATGAAGGGATTGCCTTTAGATAAAAGGTATGATTTTTATTATTATGGTACACGTGCTAAAAGACCATATCCATTATGGATGGCTGATGGTATTGCCCCTATGGGATCGAAGGCTATTCCTCTATTGAGAGACAAACTTTCAACCACAAATAGTTCTTTTGAAAAAATGACAATTATATATTTGTTATCTGTGATGTCAGTTCATGGTTGCTATGATGTTAAGTCTGACAGCGAATTGTTTTCGTTAGTTATGCAGAAGGAACGTGAATTAAATGATGATAATTATCATGATTATATCACTAATATGAACGATTTTTATGAATTTGGAAGTTCTTTAAATAGTACAGAAAGAATAAAGTGTGAATAATGTGGTGTTTTGTAAACGAGCTCTATCCTCCGGGGCAACGTTTTGTGGAGGATACAGGGGTAATGCCTTCAATCGATAGAATTTATAGTATGTACTGTTATTTTAGGTTTTCTATAGTTACTGTTGCCATTCAGATGAAATTTATCGTCATGGTCATAGTTCTTTCCGGCACGAGAGCTTTCGTTGCCGGTCATGTAGACGCGTTTTCCAGTTGTCTTATACCTGTGAAGCCCGTAAGCCCGGCGTCAAAGAACACATTGTTGATATGGCCTTTGATGGTGCTGACGTGCGCGATACAGCAAAAATGCTAAAAATTGGTATCAACACCGTCATCTGCACATCTTAATAATTGACGCTTATTTAGCAATCATATCATGAGTGTTTAATTGAAAAATACAATAATGCATGATGACAATATTTTATTATATAATTTTCAACATATAATCCAATGTTAATGCCGACTATGAATAGTTATAGATTAACTTTTTCATTAAGTTTACTGCGTTCGGCCATATTGTTTGGCATTATTTTAACAAGTGTTGGTTGTAATAATCAAAAGAGTAAAGAATTGGTTCTTCCTGTTGATTCCACGCAGTTTTCGCAATTGGCTTGTTATTATAAGGATATTAATTCCGATGATAATGTAATGGAGTTAAAATTACTAGGTGAATATAAAGAGAAAACTAACTTATTTAATCAACAGGAAATTAAGGTGCCGGTAAAAGGTGAGAATTTTCTTTCTCCGTATATTGGTGATGGTGTCCGTTATTATGAATTAGGGTACTTTGAACATGATGGTAATACTTACAAATTGATAATTTATAATAAAATTGGAGAGTCTGATACGTCATTGCTTAATGTGCAAATAAATAGTTACGATGCAAAAGGAAACCTGGTGGATGCTTTATTGCTTAGTAGCTTTTTTGCTTATGAAGATATCGTGCGTTTTTCTGATTTTGTCATCCGCCAGGATTACACAATAAGCATTGATAGTTATGTTATATATAGGTGGTATGAGGACAGCAAAGATGGTCATCTTGTAACTATAAAGTTTAAAGATCAGGCGCCTCAGATTTATATAAAGGAACAATATCAAATGGAAAATGGTCGGTTCAAATTGATATCCAGAAATGCAGTATCACAGGGTGAAAAAAAGAAGCGAGCGTTAAATATACCATGCTTACGATATTAATAATTGTAATGGAGGTGTTAAGGTAATATGGATATCAGGAAAGAATGAGGAACGTTATGAGAATTATAAATAGATTGTTAATTTCAATTGAACTCAGGTTAATCATAAAATTTCAGTTTCCGCGCCAGATTTATTCAACGCGCAGATAGTGCCCGTCGGCGCGGACATTTGCGCCAAAACCGCAGTCCACAAACGTATCGGTGCTGGCATCAATGGTTTCAGAAGAAAAAGCCAGCGAAATGTCGCAGTGAATATCATCGCCTTCCCGAAGCGCCACGATGGTTTTATCGTTTTCCAGCGTTACCGTTGCGGAGAACTCGCCGATATTGGGGCCGAAGTAGATCCCCATTAAACCGAACCAGTAACCCTGAAAATTAACCTGATAGCGTGATGGGGTGGGTAATGCCTTCACGCTAAGCACGTTCCAGGAGGCGCGCCCGGCATAGCGCCAGTATTCACCCGCCGCAAAAACCGGTGGCGGCAGGGCCGATTGCTTATCTTTGATCAGTTTCAGGTTGTAGATCGACTTGCTATCATTCGGCCTTAGCATCAGCCAGGCGCGGGCTTTACGCCACTCGCCTTCGCGTATCCAGGTTAGCGCCACGTTGTTGTAGGCCGTCGCGATGGCGCTGTCGTCAAGGGCGCAGCTTTCGCTCCATGCGGCCTGCTGTTCAAAAGCGTCGCGCGCTTTGGCATATTTTTGGGTCTTGTAAAGCTGTTCGCCCTGGCGGGCCAAAACTGGAATTTTTGCGCAGTCGGCCTCGATCTGCTGCTCCGTAATTTCAGCCCTGGCGGTGGCGCAGAGTAGAAGCAGGGCGCAAAGAAATAGAGATTTTCTTTGTATTATCACCACCTTACACCATTGAGTTGACCTGTCCCGGCAGCTCTGAATTCGGGATGCGGACGGTATACCACGCGAAACGGAAGCGTTTCCAGAAAGAATCGAAATGCAGGTGGTCCAGGCAGTCCATAACGATTTCATTATCCGGGTAAAGCGTGAAGGCAAAATGCGCCCAGTGTGCGCTTAGCTTCATATTAAACAGCGTTCGATCGTGTTTATTACCATGCAGGCGCGATAGGGTCACCATAGCGTGTAGCGTGCCTTTGTTGGCTTCTTGTTGCACCAGTTCCAGATGCTTATGCGCCAGCGTAATATCCTTCACTTCAAAAATATTCAGCAGGAACAAGCCCCAGGCCTCTTTATGCCCGTACTGATGCGCCAGCCAGAGATTATCGAGCAGTTCTTTTTCATAAGCGGAACGTTTTTCGGTATCAGGTTCTTGTTTACTCAGACGCTGGTTGCAGATGCCAATGCTGAAATGAATATTTTGCAGGTCATTTTCATAGTCGGTATAGCCTCCGTTATCTATTAATTTGTACGGGGTGCTCTCGCGCAGCGCTAACTGCCGGTGCAAAATCTCCGCCGCGCGCTGAAAATACCCTAACGCGATGGCAGGATCGTAAGGTAGTAGGCCGTTGTTCTCTTTATTATTGTGTTCAAGGCCCAGCAAGTTTAGCGCGGCGGGTATATTTCTTTGTGCGCCCAGCTCTGCCAGCGGCACGAAATGTTCCGGGAGCCCGAACCAGTCGAAATTTTTAATCGCCGCCCGCCAGTTATGGTTATATTGAATGTCGGCGACGCTATCGAGCCAGGCGAGGCCTTGCGCCTCATCCTTTTCGAAACCCAATAACCCGGCGTACTGAAAGTAGCCACGACGGATTTTCGGCACTGCGAATTCCGTTTGCTGCGCATTCTGACAGAGAAAATTATACATCCACCAGGTGTCAGGAAAATCGCGCAGGGCGAACTTTATCGTGTCATCAGAGAAGTAATTGTTGAGCTTAACTTTTTCCACGATCGAACGCTGAAGGGTTCGCCAGAGCGCGTCATTATCGTCCAGATCGCTATAGCAGACCCGCAGCCACTCCAGCGCGTTGTGGCGAGATTCCTGGATATGCGCTCGCAGGCTAATCTCTTCGGCTTTGGCGATAATACGTTCCTGTTCTGCCGGGGAGTCAACCTCTTTGATGCGCAGATCGCGGTGATCGTCCCACCAGATCAATAGCTCCAGATGTTCACGTTCTGCGGCAGAAAGGTGATCGCATACGCTTGATTCCAGAAATTCGCGGATTTCCTCGTGAGACCCTCTCCAGCGTGGCATACGAAACGGGATATATTCATCCAGCACGTAAAATGCCGTCGGGAAAATAGCCAGGCAGACGGCGAGCCAGTATTTTTGCCCGGCATCGTCATTGCACTCCGGCAGCACGGACGGGCGCGGCAAATTTGGGCAAACCGCGTCGGTAAACGACAACCCGGAATGGGCCATCAGCGCATCCACCTCCTGCGGTGAATGGCGATGATATTCAGCCAGATCTTCCATTAATGGCTGCCCGGCAACATCCGCGCCCTCGAGGAACTCAACCAGCCAGTCGGGCTGGCCGAAGACTTTGGAGTTGGTGCTGGTCAGGGCCGCCGCCATCCACTGGCGCGGTTCACAGTCGATAGCATTGAGCACGGCGATGACCATCCGTTCGTTGCAGGCGGCGGCGCAGATCCACATCGCTCGGGTGGTTTCTCTCGCCCAGCCATAGCTGCGATACAGCCACGCACGGTGATTCCAGTATTGCGCCTCGGCAAGCCAGGCGTGAGTGGAGCGGGGACGAGCGCGCTGCCAGTTTTTGATCAGCGCTAATCCTTGCGGCCCAGCCTCAACCAGCGTGTCCATATCGTAAAAAGGGTTGTCCATTTGATTCCAGGCGAAGAAATAGCGCTTTTCCGCTTCGCGGCTGGTAAAGCTCTCCGTCAGCGCCTGGTTGTAGCGTTCGTCCAGTTCGTCATAGCGTTCTTCGCGCAGCAGGCCGGAAATATCGGCGATATGCCACTCTCGTTGCCCGTCATTGAGGGGATTTTTGTGGTTGCACATCTCAAACATAGCGTTGAGCAGACGATCATCCTGTTCCATAAATAGTCCTTTAAATCGGCTCGAAAATTTTGAATTCATTCCACGGCAGTTGTCGCCAGCGGCTGACAGGGTCTTGCAGATAATGGGTGGCTTCCTGTAAATCCCGTCCGGCAAGCGCTGTTGGCGTGTCACGTAGCGTGAGCCATACTCGGCGGGCGCGAACGTAGGCGGTGGCGTAATCCTCCCAGGAATCAAAACAGTCCTGAGCGCGCTGGGCGTTAAGTAATAACACCAGCCAGGCCTCGTTTTCGTTACACCAGCCGAGCCCGGCGATACAGCGGGTCAGAAAGGCGGTTCGCATGCAGTCGAAAGCCAGCGCGTCGCGGACCTGGCCCTGGGCCGCCAGATGATGATAAAACGTGCGCGGCGAGCTGCCGATGCCCGCAGGCCAGCGGCGTAAGATATCCTCAACCTTGTGGCGTAACGCCGCGCCGTCGAGGTTTTCGCTCAAGCCCAGCTCTTTTTTTACCTGCTGCGCCAGATAGCGGCGTTTGTCATCGTCAAGTTTAAATACCAGCTCAACGCCTTTGATCGGTAGCCCGTTGCGCCGGGCGAGGATATCGGCTAGCGCCAGCGCCCATTGCCGCCGTCGGGTATCGCGACGCAGATCCTTCAGGCGATCTTTTTCTTTCTCCTCGGCGATACGGGCCGCAATCAGCGGTTTGTTTTTTTTGTAGTTGCGCCAGCTAAAAAATAGGGCGGCAATAATAAGAACAACCCAGAACATTAGCGCTCCTCCCTGGTTGCAGAAAGATAGCGCGTGGTTTGTAGCGTCAGGCTTTCAATTTCGAAAGGTTCGCTACTGGTGTTTTTCCCGGCAAGCGTAGGGTGCCATTCATGTCGTGGAAACAGCATTTCCGCAGCCGTCGCCACGTTAGGATCAACAACCTGAAGGTAGCGCAGTGCCTCCGGGGCGCTGTGCAGCAGCAGCCACTGTAAAGCTACCGGGGGAGTGGGGAAGTGTTCCATTAAATGAAAATTGTCATGCAGCACATTGAGCAGAAAATTGAGGTCATGAATATGAGTAATAAATTTCCAACCTGAATATTCCGGCGTCGATTCATAAACTATTCCCATCCCTTCACAATCGGCGTGGCGCTCAGGAAGTGGTTGCAGATGGCGTAACAGAGATAAAACATCGTTAGCATATTTCTTAATAGGATGGCGATTTTGCTTACCTTTAATCTGATCAATGCTCAGGCCGTTATTACCAACCACCAGGCTTATTGTGACGTGGGGAATATTATTGCCGTCGCGCAGGCTGAACAGGCGAAGTTTCTGTTGTTCAATTTGCCGGGCGTAGTAATCGCCGTAGCCGCCGGAAAGCGCGCCTTTATTATCAAAATCTCCGACGCAGTGTTGCATATGCCAGGATTCATACGCCATCTCACTGCGCAGGCCGGGGTCTGTTGCATCAAGCTCAACCAGTATACCGTTATTCACCGCCATCACCGGTTTTAGCGCCTCGCTGTTGGAGGGATACCAACCTTGTTCACGCAGGCGCTGCATTTTTTGATGCTCCGCTTCGCGCATTGCCAGCACGGTAAAGCAGTTGATACGCTGTAGTTTAGTTTCCAGCCGCGTTCCTTCCTGACGCGAAAGAAATTCCACTAAATCTCTTTCCATTGCCACAAGTTGCGGGTGCTGAACGTTAAGGTAGTAAAAGCGCTCATCGCCACCCAGCTTTGGCACCAGCCAGGCGGGGATTTCTGCATCAGCGCTAAAATAAACGGCATAATCGGCGACGGAGCGCACAGGATAAACGTGAGGAAAGTCACCAATGATCCAACGATAAAAATGGTTGCTTAACCAGCGCTGGATATTTTCGCTGTCGCCGCGTTGTTGGCTCCGGGAAAAAATAGACGATTTTACATTTGGCGCATTTATTATATTGCGTGGTTTATAGCGGTGAGATGACGTTTCTGTCATAAAAATCCATGTATAATTAAGCTGATGTTATGTTTATGTATTTTTAGATTCACTTAATGAATTAATGCGCAATAAGTTTAAAAAACTACTCACAGTATATCGGTAAACTAAAAAGAGCGGCCAAATAATTTATTGTCCCCGATCGCGTTCGTCATGGTTTTCGGGATACAGCTCGGCCAAAGGAAAGAGGACTGTGTGTTAATTCCGCCAGAATAGCGTTGGCGGAAAATATCGTCTTACGACCTTGTTATTGTTATGCCAATAATCATTATACCAGGTGACACGCATCCGCTTCCCAGCGATATCCCACCCCGTAGACCGCGCGGATAAATGACTGTTCGGCATCCAGCGATTCCAGCTTGCGGCGCAGGTTTTTAATGTGGCTGTCGATAGTACGATCGGTCACCACACGGTAGTCGTCGTAGAGGTGGTTTAACAACTGCTCGCGGGAAAAAACTTTACCCGGTTCAAGCGATAAGGTTTTTAGCAGGCGGAATTCAGCGGGGGTTAAATCCAGCGCTTTACCACACCAGGAGGCCTGAAAGCGGCTTTCATCAATCATTAACGGGCTTTCGGCATCCTGCTGCTGGAGTTCGCGCTGCGGTTTACAGCGGCGCAAAATGGTTTTCACGCGGGCCACGACTTCGCGCGGGCTGTAAGGCTTACAGATATAATCATCGGCGCCGATTTCCAGCCCCAGCAGCCGGTCGATCTCTTCGATTTTGGCCGTGACCATCACAATGGGGATGTCGGAAAAACGGCGAATCTCCCGGCATAGCGTCAGACCATCGGTACCCGGCAGCATCAGATCCAGCAGGATTAGATCCGGCGGCGTTTGACGCACATACGGCAGTACCTTGTCGCCATGATTGATGAGCGTGGGGGCGTAACTCGCCGCGCGTAAGTAGTCAATAAGCAGCTGTCCCAGCTTGGGTTCATCTTCAACAATCAAAATGCGCGGCGTGTTTTCATCAATGGGTAATTCAGTCATACTTCTCTCTGTAAATCGCGATCCAGCGGTAACTCTACTGTAATGCTAACCCCGCCAAAAGGCGAATGAGCGGCGTGAAGATGACCGTTATGCGCGTGTACAATATTGACGCATATCGCCAGCCCCAGTCCAGAACCGCCGCTGGCGCGGTTACGGGACACTTCCGTGCGGTAAAAACGGTCAAAAAGCTTTTGTAACTGCTCATCGCTGACGCCCGGTGCAGAATCGGCAAAGGTCAGGAATAATGATTTGTCGCGTTGTTCGGCGGAAATATGCAGGCCGCCGCCGCTGTCGGTGTAGCGCAAACTGTTTTCCAGCAGATTATTAAACAGTTGCATCAGGCGATCCGGGTCGCCGAAGACGGTCATGCTATCCGGCAACGCGTAATGTAGCGTTAGCCCCCGGCTGGTAAAGCGCTCTCTGAACGCGCCGCCAGCGACTTCCAACAGGGGAACAAGATCGACGGTCGTTTTTTGATAAGCCAGCGCGCCCTCGTCAGACAACGACAGCTGATGCAGGTCGTCAACCAGTTTGGTAAGCGTACCGACTTCCGCCTGTAGCGAGGTAACCGATTCTGGCGTGAACTGGCGAACGCCATCCTGAATGGCTTCCAGTTCGCCGCGCAATACCGCCAGCGGCGTGCGCAGTTCGTGGGAAATATCCGCCATAAAGTCGCGGCGCATCTGCTGGTTTTTTTCCAGCGTGCTGGCAAGCTGGTTAAAATCCTGCGCCAGTTTTCCCAGCTCATCGGCGCTGGTTGGGGTCACGCGCGTGGTAAAATCCCCCGCCGCCAGTCTGTGCGTACCCTCGACCAACCGTTTGACCGGGGCGAGCAGGCCACGCGCCAGCAAAAATGTCGCCAGCGCGGCCAGCAACGTTGATAACGCCACGATCATCCAGCTGGCGCGCCGCTGCTGCATATCAAAATTAATATCCGTATTGCGCGTCAGCCGCTCGACAGGAGAGGCGATAACCGCGCCGACTTCGGCGCCATTGACCAGAATGGGCCGACGAGTACCGTCATGCGGCACCGGACCGCGTGGGCCGACCAGCACCCGGCCATTTTGATCGACGACCCAGAATTGGGTGCGCCAACCGTGCGGCGGCATACCGGGGCTGGGTTTATCGCGGTCGTTGTCATGCTCAAATGAACGCAAAATCTGGAAAACGAAGCGATCGTTGTTGCGTAAAAAACGCCAGTTGCCGTGTTGCTGGTACTGGTCGCCCAGCGCATCGCCCAGCATTTGTAGCCGCTGCTCGTTGCCGTGTTTGATATAGTCAATAAATCCGCGTTCAAAACTGACGCGCACGGCCCAATGCATACTGATCAGCAGCACGATGCAGGTGGCGAAGATCGCCAGAAACAGCTTGCCGGTGATTCCGGGCCGCCAGACTTTCATTACAGGCTCCTTTTACGCCGTGAAATGACCATGTTTTGCTGTGTATCGTTCGGCACGCGGGCAAAAATTATCGCTGGTAGCGCGATAATAACCGCCATACATAACCAGGTGTACATAAAGACGTGATGTGTGGCGCTACTGTCTATCCCGATATGCTGTTGGCCAAACATACCCAGCAGCATTCCGGCAATAGTGACGCCGATACTCATCGAGAGCTGCATAATCATCGATAATAAGCTATTGCCGCTGCTGGCCAGCGTATCGGGAAGGTCTTTTAGCGTTAAGGTGTTCATGGAAGAAAAGCGCGCCGAGTTCACCATTCCCTGCAAAAGCAGTACCAGCGGCAGGAGATAATACCAGCCGAGCAGCGCGACCGACATAAACAACAGGCTAACCAATGCCAGTCCGAGCGTAGTCGCCACCAGAACCCGACGATAGCCAAAACGGTTAACTATCTGCACTACAATCCGCTTCATTCCCATGCTGCCCAGCACCATGGGGATCATCATCAAACCGGCATGAAACGGTGAAAAACCAAGACCAATTTGCAAAAAGACCGGCGTCATAAACGGCAGCATACCGCTGCCGATACGCCCGGCAAAACTGCCCAGCAACCCCAGTGAAAACGTGGGCGTGCGGAACAATCGCAGGCTGAATAACGCGCCTGAGTTTTTTTTGGCATGGAAGAGATAGAGCAGAATGGCTGCCGTGCCACCCGCAGCAAGTCCGGCTAATGTCCAGGGCGAAATCCCCATGCTTTTACTACCGTCCAGCGCCAGCGTGAGTACCGCCATGCCGATAGCTAACAGCAGGAACCCCGGCAGATCAAAGCGCCGGGTCTCTATGGTGTAGTTTGGCATCAGCATAAAGGTCGCCATAGCGCCGACAATTCCCACCGGGATATTGATCAGAAAGATCCAGTGCCATGAAGCATATTCCACCAGCACCCCGCCCAGCGCGGGGCCGAGTAACGGCCCGATCTGTCCCGGTAGGGTGACGAAGGTCATCGCCGCCATATATTGCGCGCGCGGCACGATTTTCATGACCGTCAGGCGTCCGACCGGCACCATCATCGCGCCGCCTACGCCTTGTAAAACTCGCGCTAATACCAGTTGATTAAGCGTACCGGAGAGGGCGCAAAACAGCGAACCCAGCGTGAACAGCACGATGGCGGCAAAGAAAATATTACGCACGCCGATTTTGTCTGCCAGCCAGCCGCTGGCGGGGAGCATCACGGCGACGGTAAGAACATATGACACCACTACCATGTGCATATGCAGCGGGCTTTCCCCCAGGCTTTTCGCCATGGAGGGCAGCGCAGTGTTGACGATGGTGGTATCCAGCGACTGCATAAAAAAGCCGAATGCCACAATCCAGAGTTGCCAGCGGGTGTTGTCAGGAAGTTCTGTCATATCTCTACTACCGGTTTGCTATTTTTACGCGAAAAACGTAGCCGCAGACGATCGAAAAAGAGGTACACCACCGGCGTGGTATAGAGCGTCAGGAGCTGGCTCATGACCAAACCGCCGACAATGGTTATCCCCAGCGGCTGCCGTAATTCCGAACCGTCTCCGCCAGATAACACCAATGGCAGTGCGCCGAACAGCGCCGCCAGCGTGGTCATCATTATTGGACGGAAGCGTAACAAGCAGGCCTGGAAAATGGCTTGTTCCGGCGTCAGGCCGCCGCTTCGTTGCGCTTCAAGCGCAAAATCGACCATCATAATGGCGTTTTTCTTCACAATGCCAATTAATAGCATGATCCCTATCAGGGCGATTAGGCTGAAAGGGGCATTGAAGAGTTCCAGCGCCAGAAGCGCCCCAACGCCCGCCGATGGTAGAGTAGAGAGAATGGTCAGTGGATGGACGTAGCTTTCGTACAGTATCCCCAGCACAATGTAGACGGTAGCGATCGCCGCCACTATCAAAATAAGCTGTGAATTCATGGTCTGCTGGAAGACTTGCGCCGTTCCGGAAAAACTGCCGCGTACCGTCGAGGGGACGCCAAGCTGCGTCATGGTGCGATTAATGGCCTCTGTCGCCTGCGATAACGATGTGCCGGTCGGCAGGTTAAAGGCAATCGTGGACGCCGCGGAAAGTCCCTGATGGTTCACCGACAGCGGCGCATTGGCGGGCCGCCATTGGGCGAAATAAGAGAGGGGAATCGCTTTTCCGTCACGGTTGATAACGAACATTTTCTCCAGCGCGCTGATATCCTGGCTATAGCGCGGATCGACTTCCATCACCACTTTGTACTGGTTCATCGGCTGATAAATGGTGGAAATTTGCCGCTGGCCGAAAGCATTATTTAACAGACTGTTTGCGGCCTGAACATCAATACCCAGCCGTGACATGGTGTCGCGGTCGTAGATAAGGTTCATCTCCGCGCCGTTATCCTGCTGGTCGGAGTTTACGTCCGCCAGTTGCGGCAGGGCCGAGAGCGCTTTGCGTATTTTCGGCTCCCATTCGCGCAGCGCCGCCAGAGAGTCAGACAGCAACGTATATTGGTAACTGGCGTTAGCCTGCCGCCCGCCGACGCGAATATCCTGTACCGCCATCAGAAACAGCCTGGCGCCAGGTTCTTTTGCCAGTTTGACCCGCAGTCGATCAATGATTTGCTGCGCCGTCTCTTTGCGTTCGCCGCGCGGCTTCAGCGTAATAAACATCATGCCGCTATTCACCCTCGATCCGCCGGTAAAACCAGTGACATTATTCACCGCCGGATCGTCGCGAATAATTTTCATAAAATCCTGCAGCTTGCCGCGCATGGCCTGGAAAGAGATGCTTTGGTCAGCCTGAATACCGCCCATCAACACGCCGGTGTCCTGCTCCGGAAAGAATGTTTTAGGGATGGCGATATAAAGCCAGATGTTCAGCGCAACGGTGCCAAGAAAAACCACACCGACAAGACGCGTATGGTTAAGCACCCATTTTAATGACGTGCCGTAACCCTGTTGCAAGGCGACCAGCAGACGGCCAACGCCCCGTTTACGCGGTTGGGTGCGCGGTTTGCTTGATTTAAGCATCCAGCCGCACATCATCGGCGTCAGCGTGAGCGAGACCACCAGCGAAATGCCAATCGCCACCGAGAGGGTAACGGCGAATTCCCGTAATAATCGTCCTGGCAGGCCGCCCATTAACAGCAGCGGCAGAAATACCGCCACCAGCGACAGACTCATGGAGATGACCGTAAACCCAACTTCTCGCGTACCCTGTAATGCCGCCTGCAAAGGTTTCATTCCCGCCTCCAGATGGCGGGCGATATTTTCCAGCACCACAATGGCATCATCAACGACAAATCCGGTCGCGATAGTCAGCGCCATCAGCGACAGATTGTTGAGGCTGAAGCCGCACAGATACATGGCGGCGAAGGTGCCGATGAGCGAAACGGGAACGGCGACGGCGGGAATTAGCGTGGCGCGCCCGGAGCGCAGGAATAAAAACACCACCAGGATCACCAGCGCAACAGAGATAGCCAGTGTCTCTTCTACCTCTTGCAGCGATGCGCGAATCGTCGGCGAACGATCCTGGGCGATTTGTAAATCGATAGCGGCGGGGATCATTGCCCGCAGTTCCGGCAGTTTTGCCCGGATGCCGTCGACCGTCTGAATAATATTGGCCTCCGGCAGCTTGCGGATCATCAACAAAATAGCGGGTTTAGCGTTCGTCATCCCGGCGTTACGGACATCCTGCACCGAGTCGGTGACGCTGGCGACGTCGCCCAGGCGTACCGCCGCGCCGTTGTTATAGTGAATAATCAGCGGCTGATATTCGGCGGCGGTTTTCAGTTCGTCGTTGGTCTGGATTTGCCAGCGGTGGACGCTATCTTCAATTGCGCCTTGCGGTCGGCGTACGTTGGCGCTGTCGATCGCTTCGCGGACCTCATCCAGCGAGACGCCCTGGTTAAAGAGCGCCTGCGGGTTTAAGCCTACACGTACTGCGGGCAGGGAGCTGCCGCCGACGTCAACATCGCCGACGCCGTCAATTTGCGCGATGGTTTGCGCCAGTTGGGTAGAGGCGAAATCATACAGTTTGCCCTGTGACCAGCTCTCCGAGGTAAGCGTTAAAATCATAATCGGCGCGTCGGACGGGTTGGCCTTGCGATAAGTCGGGCGGCTGGGCATTCCGCCTGGCAACAAGCTTTGCGCGGCGTTAATGGCGGCCTGCACGTCGCGCGCCGCACCGTTGATATCACGATCGAAATTAAATTCGAGAATAATGCGCGTACTGCCGAGCGAGCTGCTGGAGGTCATTTCATTGACGCCTGCAATGCGTCCCAAAGAGCGTTCCAACGGCGTCGCCACCGACGAAGCCATGGTTTCCGGCGAGGCGCCCGGCAGCGAGGCGCTAACCATAATCACCGGGAAATCGACCTGCGGCAGCGGGGCGACCGGCAGCAGACGAAAGCCCAGAATGCCGCACAGCGTAATGGCGGCGGCAATCAAAATGGTAGCGACCGGGCGGTAGATGAAAAGGGCAAAAAAGCGCATCTACACCTCCTCTTTATGGCGCGGAAAGCGACTTTTCACGTACAGCGACAGGCGGTCAAACAGGAGATAAATCACCGGTGTGGTAAACAGAGTTAATACCTGGCTGACCAGTAGGCCGCCCACCATCGCGATCCCCAACGGGCGACGTAATTCCGCGCCAACGCCGGTACTCAACATTAATGGCAATGCCCCGAGCAACGCCGCCAGCGTGGTCATCAGAATCGGTCGAAAACGCAGCAGACAGGCCTGGAAGATAGCGTCGCGCGGACTCATCCCCTGTTCGCGTTCGGAGGCGAGGGCGAAGTCAATCATCATGATGGCGTTTTTCTTCACGATGCCGATCAGCAAAATAATGCCGATAATGGCGATAATATCGAGCTCGCTACCAGCGATGATCAGCGCCAGCAGCGCGCCGACGCCCGCCGTAGGCAGCGTTGAGAGAATCGTGATCGGATGGATAAAACTCTCATACAGCACGCCGAGCACGATATACATCGCCACCACGGCGGCGACAATAAGCCAGACGGTGCTGCCCAGCGCCGCCTGGAAGGCGAGCGTACTGCCCTGAAACTGCGTTGTAATATCCGCTGGCAGGGCGAGCGTTTTTTCCGTATCGAGAATCGCCTGCACCGCATCGCCGAGCGAATAGCCCTCCGGCACGTTAAACGAAAATGTCGTAACCGGGAACTGATCTAAATGATTGATGGAGAGCGGGGCGAAGCGCTGCTCAATGCGGGCAATCGCGCTGAGCGGTACGGTGCCGCCGTCGCGGCTCGTCAGGCGAATCGTCTCCAGCGCCGCCAGGCCCGGCGTGCTGGCGGTATTATGTTCCAGCACGACGCGGTACTGGTTCGCCTGGGTATAAATCGTTGAAATCAGTCGTTGTCCGAACGCGTTGTAGAGCGCGTTATCCACATCCGCCATGCTGATACCCAGACGGCTGGCGCTGTCGCGGTCGACATTCACCCAGGCCGCTAATCCTCGATCTTGCCAGTCGCTGCTTACCTCGGAAAGCTGTGGTAACGACTGTAGCGCGTTCTGCAGTTTTGGCACCCAGTGGCTGAGCGCATCGAGCGTCGTGGCCTGCAGGGTAAACTGATACTGCGTGCGGCTGACCTGCGTGTCGATGGTTAAATCCTGCGTCGGCTGGAGATACAGCGCCACGCCGGGAATCGTCGCCACGGCGGTTTGCAGCCGGGAGATCACCTGCTGCACGCGGTCATCACGCGCATCCAGCGGCTTGAGGTTAATTTGCAGGCGCGCGCTATTGAGCGTGGGGTTAGCGCCGTCTACGCCAACAAAAGTCGTCAGGCTTTGCACCGCCGGGTCCTGTAATATCCGCTCCGCCACCTGGCGTTGACGTTGCGCCATACTGGCATACGATGACGATTGCGGCGCCTGCAGCGTCCCCTGGATAATGCCGTTATCCTGTACCGGAAAGAACCCTTTCGGAATGACTATCCACAGCATAACGCTGAGCAGGAGCGTGGCGAATGCCACGCTCAATGTAAGCCACGGATGGTTGAGCACTTTCGCTAATCCGCGTCCGTAGCTGGCGATCACGCGGTCAAACATCCGCTCGCAGGCGCGGGAAAAGCGGTTTTGTTTACGCAGAGACTGCTGGCTGAGCATACGCGCGCACATCATGGGCGTGAGCGTCAAAGAGACGACGGCGGAGATTAAAATCGCTACCGCCAACGTCACCGCAAATTCGCGGAACAGTCGACCAACAATATCGCCCATAAAGAGCAACGGGATCAGCACCGCAATCAGTGAAAAGGTGAGGGAAATAATGGTAAAGCCGATTTCGCCCGCGCCTTTGAGCGCCGCCGCCAGCGGTTTTTCTCCTTTTTCGATGTAGCGCGAGATGTTCTCGATCACCACAATCGCATCGTCCACCACGAAACCCGTGGCGATAGTGAGCGCCATCAGCGTCAGGTTATTAATGGAAAAATCCAAAAACACCATCACCGCAAAGGTGCCGATAAGCGACAGCGGTACGGCGACGCCGGGAATAATTGTGGCGGGAATATTACGTAAAAACAGATAGATAATCATGACGACCAGCGCGATCGCCAGCATCAGTTCAAACTGGGTATCGCGCACGGAAGCGCGAATATTGGTGGTGCGATCGGACAGGACCGTGACCTTCACCGATTTTGGCAGGCTTTCGGTAAGCTGGGGCAGCATCTGGCGAATGCTGTCCGCTGTCGCAATGATATTGGCGCCGGGCTGGCGTTGAACGTTCATCACGATAGCCGGCGCTTGATTCGCCCATGCGCCGAGCCAGCTATTTTCCGCCCCCTGTTCGACGGTGGCGACATCGCCCAACCGTACCGGCGCGCCGTTTTGATACGCGATGATAAGCCTGCGGTATTCGTCGGCAGACTGCATCTGATCGTTAGCAGAAAGCGTCACCGCCCGTTCGGGGCCATCCAGACTGCCTTTCGCCGAGTTGACGTTGGCGCCGGTAATTGCGGTACGGACCGTTTCGCTGGTCAGACCGAGCGCGGCGACAGCCTGAGCATTCAGTTTTACGCGTACTGCAGGGCGCTGCCCGCCGGCAAGCGTCACCAGTCCGACGCCGGAGACCTGCGAGATCTTCTGCGCCACGCGGGTTTCTACCATGTCCTCTACCTGAGTCATTGGCATCGCGTTTGAGGTGACGGCAAGCGTCATAATCGGCGGGTCCGCCGGATTGACTTTGCTATAAATCGGCGGATTCGGCAGGTCGGAAGGCAATAAATTGGTGGCTGCGTTAATCGCCGCCTGTACTTCCTGCTCGGCAACGTCCAGCGGCAGCGTCAACTGAAACTGTAGCGTTACCACCGACGCGCCGCCGGAGCTTTGCGACGACATCTGCTTCAGTCCTGACATCTGGCCGAACTGGCGCTCAAGCGGCGCGGTGACGGCGGAGGTCATGACATCCGGGCTGGCGCCAGGGTAGAGCGTAACAACCTGAATAGTGGGGTAGTCGACCTCCGGCAAAGCGGCGACGGGCAGGAAGCGATAGCCGATAATCCCGGCGAGTAAAATCGCCGCCATCAGCAGAGTGGTGGCCACGGGGCGCAGAATAAACAGACGCGAAGGGCCGCCCGTGCTGCCCGGAGGTAATACCTGCATCAGGCGCGCGCTCCTTTTTGACCTTCATGGCGGGAAGGGGATTTTTCATCCGCCACGGTGGTTTGCGGCTCAACGACCTCGACTTTTGCGCCTTCCGTCAGCCGATCAATACCATCGGTAACGACGCGATCGCCTGCCGACAAGCCAGCGCTGATCACCACGTTTCGGTTATCCTGAATACCGATTTTTACCCGCTTCTTGCTGACGTTATTTTCGTCGTTCAGCACCCACACAAAGTGGCCCTCATTGCCCATTTGCACCGCCGCGGCAGGCACCACAACGGCATTTTGTTCGGTATCGACCAGCATCCGGGCGTTCACAAATTGATTGGGGAACAGCGTATCGTCCTGATTGGTAAAGCGCGCTTTAATTTTGATCGTTCCCGTTGTGGGATCAATCTGGTTGTCCAGACTGAGCAACACACCTTCGCTCAATTTGTGCGAGTTAGTCCGATCCCAGGCTTCTACGACCAGCGTTTTCCCCGCTTTCTGCGCCTGAACCACGGTCGCGATATCGCTTTCCGGCAGAGTAAAAATGAGATCAATCGGGTGCGTTTGCGTAATGACGACAATACCTGCGGTATCGCTGCTGGAAATCTGGTTGCCGACATCCACCTGTTTCAGACCCACGCGTCCCGAGACCGGGGCCGTGATACGACTCCAGTCGAGCTGTAACTGCGCGCTGGCGACATTAGCTTCATCCGCTTTAATGGTTCCCTGGGTTTCGTTGACCAGCGCCTGTTGCGCATCCAGTTCCTGACGGGAAACCAGATTGGTTTTTGCCAGTTGCTGATAGCGCGCCAGATCACGACGCGCATTCGCCAGCGTAGCGTTATCTTTCGCCAACTGTCCCTGAGCCTGCGCCAGGGCGACCTTAAACTGGCTGGGATCGATTTGCGCCAGCAGATCGCCTGCGTTGACCTGCTGACCTTCCTGAAAGTGCAGGGCGATGAGTTGACCATCCACGCGGCTACGCACCGTAACGGTATTCGCGGCGGTCACGGTACCCAGCCCGCTCAGATAGCGCGGTACGGCCTGCGTGGTCGCGGTCGCGGCCTGTACCGGCGCCAGAGGGCCGTCGCGCATACCGCGGCGACCTGCGGCGCCGGTATGCGGCGCTTGCGCGGCGACGCCCGGCGCGGCGGTCGGGCTTTCGCTACGGCTATGCCAGAACCAGAATGCGGCGGCGGCCACTACAACCCCAATCGCTATTGCCCAGCGGAAAGTATTACTGCCTTTCATCGGTATAAGTTTCTCATCCTGAAACGTTTTGCGGAATGTTGCTTCCTCTATTGTAGTCAGCAGGGAAGGGAGAAAAATGGAGGAATTATGGAACACGGTCGGGATTATTCTGAATGGCGACTCGCTTTGCGAGGCGCTACGCAACTCTCATCGGTGAAAATCGTTAACGCGCCGGAGTGCGGTAAAGTGGCGGCACGGCAATGAAGGTAAGCCACCGATTTCAGCAGGACGCTGAAACGGGAAAGCCCCTCCCGAGGAAGGGGCCAAAATAAGGAAAGGGTTATGATGAAGGTAGTCATCATACTGGTGATACTCTTAGTGATTAGCCTACCAGCTTACTAAGACACCAGGGGGAGGAGGAATCCTCCCTTACCCTCACTCCTGACGTTAAGCCACATCAAGAATAATGTCAATCCATCAGCGCTGGGCTTGCGAGGCGCTTAGCGGAAAACGACCTCCGCCCAGCGCGCCAGTCCTGCGGTGACGGAGCCGAAATCATCGCCGCCAGCGACGGGTATGCCCGGTAGCTGTTCGGAAAGCGCTTTTTTAATCAATGGCGAACGGGCGCTGCCGCCGGTCAGATAGATGACATCCGGTTTTTCCTGCGCGCTGTCCAGCGCCAGTTGCACCTGTTCCAGAATACGCGCCAGCGGTTGATCCAGCGCCGCTTCCAGTCCTTGCTGGCTGATAGCGACCGCCAGGTCGTCGCTGATAAATGGCAGCCTCGCCGTAACATCCGCCTGGCCGGAAAGGGCGATTTTGCTCTCTTCCGCGCAGCGTACCAGGCGGTAACTAAGCCGCTGACGCCAGACCTTGAGCAGCAACGCGACCTTGTCTGCTTCACGCGCGTTGCGAACCAAATCGTTCAACAGACGACCATTCGCGCTACTGTAAAAATCGCTTTGCGCCGGGACGTCGTTAATCGCGACGGCGTTCCACCACGGCAGCACCGGCAGGGCGATGCCTTTTTCGGTTTCGCCGCCCATGCCCAGCAAAGGCATCAGATTTTTAAAGGCCAGCGCGATATCCAGATCGTTTCCGCCCACGCGGCAACCGCTGTGCCCCAACAGGCTGTTTTCACGATCGGCGCGCTGACGCCACTGCGGCCCCATCAGCAGCATGGAACAGTCGGTGGTGCCGCCGCCAATATCCACGACCAGCACACGCTTTTCTTCCCGCAGCGTAGCCTCGTAGTCCAGGCCCGCAGCGACCGGTTCGTACTGGAATACCACCTCCTGAAAACCGGCGCGTTTTGCCGCCCGCTCCAGAATACCCTGCGCCTGGCGGTTCGCGTCATCGCCGCCCAGTCCCTGAAAGTTGATCGGGCGACCGATCACTGCCTGGGTAATGGCCTCCGGCAATTGGCTGTGCGCCGTATGACGAATATGTACCATCATGGCGCAGACCAAATCTTCAAACAACGCGACCTGCTGCGGTTTCAGGCCGCTGGCGCCTAAAAAGGATTTCGGCGATTTGACAAACCAGACCTCCTGGGGATCGTCAATATAGTGCGCCAGCGACGTCAGACCAAACTGTACGCTTTGCGCGCCAACCTCAATATCTTCCTCGCGGTTGTAGCGTATCGCGCGGCGTAGCAGCGCCTGGGTTTCTTCGTCCGTTGCCGGCACATCATGATGGCGATACAGCCACTCGCTCACCGCTTCGCGCGTCGGCGCGCACAGCATAGACGGCAGTAATGCGCTGTTATTCTCCATTGTCAGCAACTGTGGATGCCCGTCGCGCATAATGGCGACCGAGCAGTTTGCCGTACCGTAATCAAATCCGATAAACACCTTAAAATCCCCATGCCAGTGAAGAAGGGGCGTGACTTTAGCGAAATGTCGTCGCGGCGACAACTGGAATATGAAAGCAAGGCGTTACGTGCGATTAGCGTTTATGCTGAAAGGTCAAATAAAGGAGAAAAGTATGTTTACCCTGAGCTGGCAGCCGCCTTACGACTGGTCGTGGATGTTGGGCTTTCTTGCCGCGCGTGCGGTGGACGGCGTGGAAACAGTAGGCGAGGGCTTTTATGCGCGCAGCCTGGTGGTGGGCGAGCATCGCGGACTGGTCAGCGTGAGGCCCCATCTGCCCACCCACACTGTGCAGGTTAGCGTGAGCGCCGGATTACTTCCCGTCGCGCCGGCGTGTCTGGCGAAGGTTTCGCGTCTGTTTGATCTTGACTGCCAGCCCGCGCAGGTTGCCGCCGTGCTGGGGCCACTGGGCGAGGACAGACCGGGGCTGCGTTTACCGGGATCGGTTGATACGTTTGAACAGGGCGTGCGGGCGATACTGGGGCAACTGGTGAGTGTCGCGATGGCGGCAAGGTTGACGGCGAAAGTGGCGCGCCGCTATGGCGAGGCGTTGCCGGATGCGCCCGATTATGTCTGTTTTCCCGGTCCAGAAACGCTGGCGTTGGCGGATCCGCTGGCGCTTAAAGCTCTGGGGATGCCGCTGCGGCGCGCCGAAGCGCTGATTCATCTGGCGCAGGCGACGCTGGCGGGAAAACTGGCTCTCGCCGCGCCGTCGGATATTGAGCAGAGCGTTAAAAATTTACAAACGTTTCCGGGAATTGGCCGCTGGACGGCGAACTATTTCGCCCTGCGCGGTTGGCAGGCAAAAGATATCTTTTTACCCGATGATTACTTAATTAAACAGCGCTTCGCCGGGATGACGGCCGCGCAGATCCGTCGCTACGCGGAGCGCTGGAAACCGTGGCGTTCCTACGCGCTACTGCATATCTGGTATACCCACGGCTGGCAACCGTCAATGGATAGCGAAATAGCTGGTATTCAGTAATAAATCCAGCGGTTGCGCTTCGGCGATAGTGTCGCCATAAATCAGATCCACGCCAATACGGGAGAGCGTATCCAGCACCTGTGGGTTTTGTACTGGCCCGGCGAGCGTTTTGATGTCCAGATGCTGGGCGTGTCCCTGGATGATCGAGGTCAGCATTTCATCCATTAAACTCTCATGAACGTTGGCGATAAGGTCGCTATCCAGCAGTAAATAATCGGCGATATGCGGGGTCAGTAAATTAAACAGCTGTAAATCGCGCCCGACATGGCTGAGAATCACCTGGCAGCCGCGTTGCCGCAGTTTTCGCAGAGTCGCAGCGGCGGTCTGCGCCTGCTTAACGATAACGTCAGCCGGGATAATCAGATGTAATAACCGTGGCGGCAGTGGGCTATGCTCCAGTTGTTCCAGCAGCTCATCAATAAGGGTCGCGCTGTATAATCCCGCGGCGGACAGCGGCAGCGCAACGCTTAATCCCTTGCTGGCGACGGCGGTCGCCGCATGGTGGAAAAACTCATGGAATACCCGTCGGTCAAGCGCGTGATGCAGCGCGGAGTCGGCTAACCCTGCCCGGAACGCGCGCTCTTCCAACACTTCCCCTTCGCTGGTCCACAGCCTGAGTGAGACCAGCCAAAAGCTGGTGGCCTCCGGCGTACGCGGCGGCGCGACGTTCCTGGCAAGCATCAGCAGGTGGTTATTTTTAATCATATGCCACTGTTCTTCCAGCGGCATCATTCCCTTTGAGGAGGTTAATGCGTGCTGCGGTTCGTACACGGTCAGACGGCCTCGACCGCTATTTTTCGCGGCGTAGCAGGCAATATCGGCCTGAGACACGACCTCTGTGAGCTGGCAGTTATGTTCATTTATCATTGTGATCCCGGCGCTGGCGCCGATCCGATGCAGGCGTCCTTCCCACATAAAGTGATACTCATTAATGGCGTTGATAAGCCGCGTCGCGATAAAGCGCGCGCTGTCACTATTACAATCCGGCAGCAACAGGCCAAACTCATCGCCACCCAGACGGGCCAGGAGATCGCCGGATCGAAGCATACTGAGCATCAGTGACGCGAGCTCGCGCAATAAGGCATCGCCGGCGGCATGTCCCGCGCTGTCGTTAACCGCTTTAAAACGGTCCAGATCGATAAACACCAGCGCATGATGTTGAGGCGATTCCTGTATTGTTTGCAGGCGCTGTTGAAGCTGTTTTTCAAAACTGGCGCGGTTGGCAAGTTGGGTGAGGGCGTCATGCGTTGCGCTGTAGCTGAGCTGGCGTAACATTTTTCGTGATTCGGTAACGTCCTGGATAACCAGAACCGAACCAATCTTATCGCCATCAAGCGTACTGAGCGGCGTGATACTGTAATGAATATCGTAGCTGCCGCCGTTATGACAATGGAGCACTATCTCCTGTTCCATGTCCGATCGCGACCTGTCGGCGCGATAAATATCCTCCAGCAGCGGCCCCTTATCACCTGACGTAATGCGCAGAACCGTTAATAATGGCGCGCCTAAAGCATCCTCTTGCCGCCAGCCGCTCATCTTCTCGGCGATCGGGTTCATAAAGGTGATATTCATCGCGACATCAATACACACCACCGCTTCTCCGATAGAGTCAAGCGTGATGTGCAACCGTTCTTTTTCCTGAAACAGCGCCTCGTTCGCCTGTGTAATACGCTCCATCAACCGCTGGTTTTCCTGCTCGCTTTGCTTGAGATCGTTAATGTCTTCAATCTGAGCAATAAAATAGAGAGGTTTATTGTCTTTATGACGAACCAGTGAGACGGCCAGCAGCGCCCAGACGACATCGCCGTTGCGGGTGTAGTAGCGTTTTTCCATGGAATAGCTGTTGATGTCGCCGCGCACCAGCATGTTTAGCTGTTCAAGGTCGTTATTCAGGTCTTCCGGCCAGGTCAATTGCTGAAATGTCATCGTGCGTAATTCATCCTGGCTATAGCCAAGAAAATGGCTCAGAGATTTATTGACCTGTAGCCACTGACCCTCCGTACCGACCAGCGCCATACCAATGGCGGAATACTCCATCGCGTTGCGAAAGCGGGATTCGCTCTCGGTGATATGTTTACGCTCCGTGCGAAACGCGTACATCACCATCGTCATCATATTGGCAGGCAGCAGGATCATTAAAAAAGGCAGCCACGGCATATTGACCATCACGTAGGTTTTCGGCGTGGCGAGCAGCGTGGGGTCATTGGCCAGCATGAGCGAGACCACGATAACGGTAGCTAAAAAAATTAAAAACGCCTCCATTCGCGGCAGGCGCACCGCACTCCACATCAACAGGACGATAACGCACGTAAACGGCCACGGAATATAGCGCATAGCGAGCCAGCTTAGCGCCAGCGTAATGACCAGCGTCAATAGCGTTTCCAGCAACAGATGCGGGTCGCGATGACGCAACAGATAGTGTGGTTTAAACAGTAAACCTAACGGCACCAGCGTCAGCGCGCCGATGGCTTCCGATAATACCCAAATCAGAAACGCTTTCGAGGCGACCGCTTCCGGCGCTATTAGCCAAAATAACAGGCCGCCGAGTAGCGGCGGAATCACGGCGCTGCCGATAGCCAGACGAAACCAGTCATTCAAATTTTGTAAGGGGTTGTAGCTGGGGAGCAGTTTTCGCAGCAGTATCGCGCCAGTGGCCGCCTCGATAATATTTATTGCCGTCCAGCTAAAGTTAAGCGAGGCGGCAGGAAATAAAGTCAGTGAGGCGCCGATGCTGCCGAGCGAGCAGGCGACCGCGATCCCTGGCCACAGACGGCCCGCATGGCGGTAAAACGCGACCATCATAATGGAGGTGGGGAACCACAGCGGCGCGAGTTGGGTGCCGACACGCGATAATACGAGCGAAAAGAGCGTAAAGACAAACGCGACCAGGCCTAAACTGACCAGACGCAATAGCGGGTGGGGGACGGTAACGAAAACATGTTGGGATGGTTTACTCATTACCACTCTATCCGAATCGCCGGTAACGTCGCGGAATACCGGACGCGTCAGTTTACTCTGTGATTATGCTAGTATAAACGCGTAATGATTTATACGCTGGCTGAATATAAATTGTGGCTCCCGGCGTATTCCTCCTCCAGACGGGTCGATAAAACCGCTGCCCGCGTTAAAACTGAACGCTTTTACGTCGCGACGTCGAATGCGCCGCCAACAAATTCACCGTGGCATAGCGCCGGACTGGTATCGCGCTGCTGAAATCCCTATAATTGCCGCGTTTGGCGTTTCGGCGCCCCCCTTCCTTACATCCAGGTTAATCAGGTCGCTAAATTTATGACTGATCAGTCTCATCAGTGCGTCATTATCGGTATCGCTGGCGCATCGGCTTCCGGCAAGAGTCTTATTGCCAGTACCCTTTACCGCGAATTGCGTGAACAAGTGGGTGACGAACATATTGGCGTTATTCCCGAAGACAGTTATTACAAAGATCAAAGCCATCTGTCGATGGAAGAACGCGTAAAAACCAACTATGACCATCCGAATGCGATGGATCACAGCCTGCTATTTCAGCATCTTCAGGCGCTCAAGCGCGGTTCGGCGATTGAATTACCGGTATACAGTTATGTTGAGCATACCCGTATGCAGGAAACGGTTCGCGTAGAACCGAAGAAGGTGATTATTCTTGAAGGTATTCTGTTACTGACCGACGCGCGTTTGCGTGAAGAGATGAACTTCTCTATTTTTGTCGATACGCCGCTGGATATCTGTTTGATGCGCCGTATCAAACGCGATGTGAACGAGCGTGGTCGCTCAATGGATTCGGTGATGGCGCAATATCAGAAAACGGTGCGTCCGATGTTCCTGCAATTTATTGAGCCTTCCAAACAATATGCGGATATTATCGTGCCGCGCGGCGGTAAAAACCGCATCGCTATTGATATTCTGAAAGCGAAAATCAGCCAGTTCTTTGAATAAATCTGGCGAATTGTGTACCGTTCAGTGATAACCTGGTTAGCCCTTGATGTGCTTGATTTAAGGGCTTGATGCGCGAAAGGAGAAAGTGCCATGCGTTTATGCGACCGAGATATTGAAGCCTGGCTGGATGAAGGCCGTTTGTCTATCACCCCGCGACCTCCCGTAGAGCGCATTAACGGCGCGACGGTCGATGTACGTCTTGGCAATAAATTTCGAACCTTCCGTGGCCATACGGCGGCGTTTATCGATCTGAGCGGGCCGAAAGATGAGGTCAGCGCGGCGCTGGATCGCGTGATGAGCGATGAAATCGTTTTGCCGGACGGCGAGGCATTTTATCTGCATCCGGGCGAGTTGGCGCTGGCCGTCACCTTTGAATCCGTTACCCTGCCGCCGGATTTAGTGGGCTGGCTGGATGGTCGCTCCTCGCTGGCGCGTCTGGGATTGATGGTGCATGTGACGGCGCACCGTATCGATCCCGGCTGGTCGGGCTGCATTGTGCTTGAGTTTTACAACTCCGGGAAGCTGCCGCTGGCGTTGCGTCCGGGTATGCTCATCGGCGCGCTGAGCTTTGAGCCGCTGTCCGGCCCGGCGGCGCGGCCTTATAACCGCCGTCAGGATGCCAAATATCGCGATCAGCAGGGCGCTGTTGCCAGCCGGATTGATAAAGACTGAGCCATTCGGCGCAATACTGCCGGTCCATTGAGGGTAGCATGAGACGATTTCTGACGACGCTGATGATTCTCCTGGTCGTGCTGGTGGCCGGATTCTCTGCGTTGGTATTGTTGGTCAATCCGAATGATTTCCGCGCCTATATGGTGCAGCAGGTTGCCGCGCGTAGTGAATATCAGTTGCAACTGGACGGGCCGCTGCGTTGGCACGTATGGCCGCAACTCAGCATCCTTTCCGGGCGAATGACGCTAACGGCGCGAGGCGCCAGCGAACCGCTGGTGCGGGCTGACAATATGCGCCTGGATGTCGCTTTACGGCCGCTGTTGAGTCATCAGCTTCATGTTAAGCAGGTGATGTTGAAAGGCGGGGTGATTCAATTGACGCCGCAAACGGAAGCGGTACGCAGTGATGATGCGCCGGTCGCGCCGAAAGATAATACCTTGCCGGACGTAGCGGAAGATCGCGGCTGGTCGTTTGATATTCGTAGCCTGCGCGTTGCCGATAGTGTGCTGGTTTTCCAGCATGAAAATGATGACCAGGTCACGGTGCGCGATATTCGTCTGAATATGGAACAAGATGCCGAGCATCGCGGCACGTTTGATTTTTCGGGACGCGTGAACCGCGATCAGCGGGATCTTGCTTTATCGTTCAGCGGAACGGTGGATGCTTCCGATTACCCGCATAATTTAACCGCGGGTATTGAGCAACTGCGCTGGCAATTGCAGGGCGCGGATCTACCAGCGCAGGGGATTGAGGGGCAGGGACAATTGCAGGCGCAGTGGCAGGAGGCGCAAAAACGTCTTTCATTTAACCACTTAAATTTAACGGCGAATGACAGTTCTCTGACCGGGCAAGTTCAGGTAACGCTGGCGGAGCAGCCGGAATGGCAAATTGACCTCCAGTCCAGCAAGCTTAATCTGGACAACCTGTTGCCGCATCATAGCGCCGTGGCTCAGACAGGCGGCGCGGTGTCGCAGGGGCAAAATACGCTCCCCCTGACCAGGCCAGTTATCGCGTCGCGTGTTGGTGCGCCGCCTTATCAGGGGCTGCAAAGCTTTACGGCGGAGATTGCTTTACAGGCGGATTCAGTTCGCTGGCGGGGAATGGACTTTACCCAGGTTTCGACGAAGATGTCTAATCAGGCCGGATTGCTGGATATTACTGAGTTGCAGGGGAAACTGGCCGACGGAGAGATGTCGCTGCCCGGCACGCTGGACGCCCGCACCGCCAGTCCGCGCATCGAATTCTACCCTCGCCTCAACCATGTTGAGATTGGGACTATCCTGAAAGCCTTCAATTATCCGATTAGCCTGACCGGTAAGATGTCGCTGGTTGGCGATTTCTCCGGGGCGGATATTGACGCAGAGGCATTTCGCCATAGCTGGAAAGGAAAAGCGCATGTTGACATGAGCAATACGCGCCTTGAAGGAATGAATTTCCAGCAACTGGTGCAGCAGGCCGTAGAGCGAAGCGGCGGCGACGCGCAGCAGTCGCAGGAAAATATGGACAACGCGACCCGACTGGATCGCTTCACGACCGATCTGACGCTAAATAAGGGCACGCTGACGCTCGACGACATGGTCGGGCAATCTTCTATGCTGGCGTTAACCGGCAGCGGAACGCTGGATCTGGTTAAGCAGAGCTGTGATACACAATTTAATCTGCGTGTGCTGGGCGGCTGGAACGGCGATAGCAACCTGATCACCCTCCTGAAAGAGACGCCGGTGCCGTTGCGCGTCTATGGCAAGTGGCAGGAGCTGAACTATACCCTGCAAGTGGATCAGTTATTGCGTAAGCATTTACAGGATGAGGCGAAGCGTCGGCTCAATGACTGGGCGGATCGCAATAAAGATACCCGAAACGGTAAAGATGTGAAGAAGCTGCTGAATAAGCTGTAGTTTTTGGCCAAAGGGCAGAGCCGGATGGCGAGGCTAACGCGCCTCCGGCCTGCCTGGTAAGCAGGCCGGGGCAGGCGAACAGACGTTACATCTCCTGGTCTGGCTCGCCGTTATGCAGCGGAATTAACTGCACTTTCTGCACTCGATGGCTTTCTACCTGCAATGTTTTCAGCAAATAATCGCCCACCTGAACCTCTTCACCGGTTTGCGGTATGCGTTGCAAATATTCCATCAATAATCCGGCAATCGTATGGTATTCCCGTTTTTCATCCAGCGGTAGCGGCACGTACTGCACCAAATCCTCCAGCGGCATATGGCCGTTTGCTGTCCAGGAACCGTCCGGGTTCTTCTGAATATCGTGGCGGGCGTCAATTTCCTCGACTTCATTCGGCAGATTACCGGCAATAGTCTCCATGACATCGCTTAATGTCACAATGCCTTCAACCGAGCCAAACTCATCTACGACAAAGGCAAAATGGGTTCTGGCGTTACGGAACTGCTCCAGCGCAGGCAGCAGCGGCAATGTTTCCGGGAAAACCAGCGGTTGGCGAATCAGCGCCCGCAGGTTGAGCGGTTCGCCGCGCAGCGATTGTTGCAACAGATCGATGACGTGGACGACGCCGAGTAAATCTTCCTGTTCATTTTCACCCGTCACGACCAGACGCGTATGCTGGTTCTTTTCCAGCAGAGCGCGGATTTCCGCTTCCGGCGCGTTGAGATCGATATGCTCGATATCGTGACGCGACGTCATGATGCTACTTACGGTGCGCTGGTTGAGATTCAGCACCCGCTCAATCATCCTGCGCTCCTGCGGATTAAAAATCTGGCTGTCGTCATGGTCTGCCAGCATCGCGGCGGTTTCCGCATCCAGTTCGGCATCCTCTTTTTTACCGCTAATCAGCCGCATCACGGCCTCCGTTGTGCGCTGGCGCAGCGTATGGTTAGCGGAAAGAAAACGGCGGCGGTTAAAAATAGCCAGTTGGTTGAGCGCCTCGATCATCACCGAGAAGCCGATAGCCGCGTACAGATACCCTTTCGGAATGTGGAAACCAAACCCTTCCGCCACCAGGCTAAAGCCGATCATTAGCAGGAAGCTAAGGCACAAAATGACAATGGTGGGATGGTTGTTCACAAATCGGGTCAGGGACTTGCTGGCGAGCAGCATCAGGCTAATGGCGATTATCACTGCCGCCATCATGACCGCCAGGTGATCGACCATCCCCACGGCGGTAATCACGGAGTCGAGAGAAAAGATAGCGTCCAGCACCACGATTTGCGCGACCACCGCCCAGAATTTCGCCCCCTTACGCTGGGTAGGGTTGGCGCTATCTTTCCCTTCCAGCCGTTCGTTGAGCTCCATGGTGGCTTTAAAGAGCAGGAAGAAGCCGCCGAACAGCATAATCAGATCGCGGGCGCTGAAGCTTAACGCCTGTACGCTAAAGAGCGGCTTAGTCAAGGTGACCAGCCACGAGATTGACGCCAGCAGCAGCAGGCGCATGATCATCGCCAGTATCAGGCCGGTAATGCGCGCGCGGTCGCGCTGCCCCGGCGGTAGTTTTTCAGCGAGGATGGCAATAAAGACCAGGTTATCAATGCCGAGAACAAGTTCGATAACGATTAACGTTACCAGTCCGGCCCAGATTGACGGATCGGCAATCCATTCCATAGTAAGAGCAATACCTTCTGTAATATGACAATTGTCACAATTCGATCATGGATAATACGGCGGAAAAATGCAATGCCGCAGAGCAATTTATCTTTGTTACTCGGCTATAAAATAACTTTAAAATAGCCGTAATGTTTCTGTCAGAAACTAAATAATGTCAAGAATATATTTAGGAAATATCGCAGGTGGAGTGGAGTAAATAAATATTGTCAACATCAATAAAATCCTAAAATCATCTGTTAATTCATTTAATATTAATCTTAAAAATATAGAATGGCGGGTTTGTTACCTTGCCTGTCATTAGGTTAGCTGCAACAATTCTTGCAGGATTAAGATAGCGCTCTTAAATATCCTGTCACGACATCGAGAAAACTATTAATACGTAACCTTTATTTCGCTGAAGATTTTTATCTGAACGAGGATAAAATCGGAGGGGAATGCGAAAATTTAGAATAATCAGTGTATTGGTAGCTAAGAAGCCAGGGGCGGTAGCGTGCCTGAAAGTCTGAATATAAGCCTTTATTATTCTGTCAATAGCCTGCGGATGAATTGATTTTTTTCAGAATGATGCCAGTTAATTTTCTCTGCCATTAACTGCAAGGTAAATGTGCACGGACGAAGCCGCTATTTAAATTGCACAGGATAATGACTCTGCCAAAGTGATAAATAATCAATGATGAAATCCAAAATGAAATTGATGCCATTATTGGCGTCGCTCAGCTTGATAAGTGGTTGCACAGTACTTCCGGGCAGCAATATGTCTACGATGGGGAAAGATGTGATCAAACAGCAAGACGCTGACTTTGATCTCGACCGGATGGTCAATGTGTATCCGCTGACGCCACGGCTGGTTGAGCAATTACGCCCGCGGCCCAATGTCGCGCAACCGAATATGTCGCTGGACCAGGAGATTGCCAGCTATCAGTATCGCGTCGGGCCTGGCGATGTGCTGAATGTCACCGTCTGGGATCACCCGGAATTGACCACGCCAGCGGGCCAGTACCGTAGCTCAAGCGATACCGGCAACTGGGTACAGCCGGACGGCACCATGTTTTATCCCTACATTGGCAAGGTTAGCGTCGTCGGTAAAACTTTGTCAGAGATTCGCAGCGATATTACCGGGCGTTTAGCGAAGTACATCGCGGACCCGCAGGTGGATGTCAATATCGCCGCTTTCCGCTCGCAAAAAGCGTATATCTCCGGCCAGGTGAATAAATCCGGTCAGCAGGCTATTACTAACGTACCGCTAACCGTCCTGGATGCGATTAACGCTGCGGGCGGCCTGACCGATATGGCGGACTGGCGCAACGTCGTGTTGACGCACAACGGCAAAGAACAGCGCATTTCGCTACAGGCGCTGATGCAAAATGGCGATCTTAGTCAGAACCGCTTGCTCTACCCTGGCGACATTCTGTATGTGCCGCGCAATGACGATCTGAAAGTCTTTGTCATGGGCGAAGTGAAAAAACAGAGCACCCTCAAAATGGATTTCAGCGGCATGACGCTCACCGAAGCATTGGGCAATGCGGAAGGCATCGATCTGACCACCTCCAACGCCAGCGGCATTTTTGTGATTCGTCCGTTGAAAGGCGAGGGGGGACGCGGCGGCAAGATCGCCAATATCTACCAGCTTGATATGTCTGACGCCACGTCATTGGTGATGGCGACGGAATTCCGACTTCAGCCTTACGATGTGGTGTACGTCACGACCGCGCCGGTTGCTCGCTGGAACCGTCTGATCAATCAGTTGCTGCCGACCATTAGCGGTGTCCGTTATATGACGGATACGGCCAGCGACATTCATTCCTGGTAATCGTTATGTTTAACAAAATCTTAGTGGTCTGTGTGGGGAATGTTTGCCGTTCCCCGACGGCAGAACGTTTGCTAAAGCGCTTTCATCCTTCGCTGACGGTAGCGTCCGCCGGGTTAGGCGCGCTGGTCGGCAAAGGCGCCGATCCTGCGGCGGCGAGCGTGGCGAGCGCCCACGATCTGTCTTTGGAAAATCACTGCGCAAGGCAAATTTCCGCGCGTCTGTGCCGGGAATATGACCTGATTCTGACGATGGAGAAACGTCACATCGCCGCCCTGTGCGACATTGCGCCGGAAATGCGCGGCAAGGTAATGCTGTTTGGTCACTGGGACAGCGAGCGTGAAATACCGGACCCGTATCGCAAAAGCCGCGATGCGTTTGAGGCGGTGTACACATTACTGGAAAGGTCTGCCCGCCAGTGGGCGCAGGCACTGAATGCAGAGCAGGGAAAACCATGACAGAAAAAGCAAAACAATCTGCGGCGGTTACGGGTAGCGATGAAATCGATATCGGGCGCCTGGTCGGAACGGTGATTGAAGCGCGTTGGTGGGTGTTGGGGACGACGGCCATATTTGCGCTGTGCGCGGTAATTTATACGTTCTTCGCCACGCCCATCTATAGCGCCGATGCGCTGGTGCAGATTGAACAAAACGCCGGTAATTCGCTGGTACAGGATATCAACAGCGCATTAGCGAATAAGCCGCCGGCTTCCGATGCGGAAATTCAGCTCATTCGATCGCGCCTGGTGCTTGGGAAGACCGTTGACGATCTGGATCTGGATATTGCCGTCACCAAAAACACCTTTCCGCTGTTCGGCGCCGGGTGGGAGCGGCTGATGGGGCGTCACAATGAAATGGTGAAAGTCACGACATTCACCCGACCAGAGACGATGAGCGGACAGATCTTCACCCTCAAAGTGCTGGGCGACAAACGTTATCAGTTGGTTAGCGACGGCGGATTTAGCGCGCAGGGCGTTGTGGGCCAGCCACTCAATAAAGACGGCGTGACGATGCGGGTAGAGGCGATTGACGCCCGTCCTGATACAGAATTTACGGTGAGTAAATTCTCAACGCTTGGCATGATTAATAACCTGCAAAATAACCTCACCGTAACGGAAACCGGCAAAGATACCGGCGTTCTGAGCCTGACGTTCACGGGAGAGGATCGCGACCAGATCCGCGAAATTCTCAACAGTATTACCCGTAACTATCTGCAACAGGATATTGCGCGGAAATCTGAAGAGGCGGGGAAGAGCCTGGCGTTTCTGGCAAAACAACTGCCGGAAGTCCGCAGCCGTCTGGATGTGGCGGAAAACAAGCTAAACGCTTTCCGCCAGGATAAAGACTCGGTGGATTTACCGCTGGAGGCGAAGGCGGTGCTCGATTCGATGGTTAATATCGACGCCCAGTTGAATGAGTTGACGTTTAAAGAGGCGGAAATTTCCAAGCTCTTTACCAAAGCGCATCCGGCTTACCGCACCCTGCTGGAAAAACGTAAAGCGCTGGAAGATGAAAAAGCCAAACTGAACGGGCGGGTGACGGCAATGCCGAAAACCCAGCAGGAGATTGTGCGTTTGACCCGTGATGTGGAGTCCGGCCAGCAGGTTTATATGCAACTGCTTAATAAACAGCAGGAGCTGAAAATCACCGAAGCCAGCACCGTTGGCGACGTGCGCATCGTTGACCCGGCGATTACCCAGCCGGGCGTGCTGAAGCCGAAAAAGGCGTTGATTATTCTCGGCAGCATTATTCTGGGATTAATGTTATCGATTGTCGGCGTGCTGCTGCGCTCGCTGTTTAATCGCGGTATCGAAAGCCCGCAGGCGCTGGAGGAGCACGGGATCAGCGTCTATGCCAGTATTCCGCTGTCGGAATGGCAAAAAGCGCGCGATAGCGTCAAAACCATTAAAGGGATTAAGCGTTACAAGCAGAGCCAACTGCTGGCGGTGGGCAATCCGACCGATCTGGCGATTGAGGCGATTCGCAGCCTGCGCACCAGCCTGCATTTCGCCATGATGCAGGCGCAAAATAATGTACTCATGCTCACAGGCGTCAGCCCCTCTATCGGTAAAACCTTTGTTTGCGCCAACCTGGCGGCCGTCATCAGCCAGACGCATAAACGGGTATTACTGATCGACTGCGATATGCGCAAGGGCTACACCCATGAACTGCTCGGCACCAATAACGTGGACGGCTTATCTGACATTCTGGCGGGCAAAGGTGAGATAGCCTCCTGCGCGAAACCCACGGCGATTGCTAATTTTGATCTTATTCCGCGCGGTCAGGTGCCGCCTAATCCATCGGAACTGCTGATGAGCGAGCGCTTCGGCGAGCTGATCGCCTGGGCAAGCAGCCGCTACGACCTGGTATTAATCGACACGCCGCCGATTCTGGCCGTGACGGACGCCGCGATTGTGGGTCGCCACGCCGGGACGACGCTGATGGTGGCGCGTTATGCCGTCAACACCTTAAAAGAGGTGGAAACCAGTCTGAGCCGTTTTGACCAGAATGGCATTCAGGTCAAAGGCGTCATTCTCAACTCCATTTTCCGCCGGGCGACGGGCTACCAGGATTATGGCTATTACGAGTATGAATACCAGTCAGATTCCAAATAAAAAATAAGGCGTGCCGGATGGCGCGGCCTGAGACTGTAGGCCGGACAAGCGTAGCGCCATGCGGCAAAACTATCTGGGGAATAAGCATGACAACAGACAATCCGCTGATCTCAATTTATATGCCAACCTGGAACAGGCAGCAGTTGGCTATCCGGGCGATTAAATCAGTACTACGTCAGGACTACCGTCACTGGGAGATGATCATCGTGGATGATTGCTCTTCATCTTATCAGCAGCTACAACAATTTGTTGAGGAGCTGAACGACCCGCGCGTCCGTTATACCCATAACGCCAGGAATACCGGCGCCTGCGCGGTTCGCAACCAGGCCATTATGCAGGCGCAAGGGCACTACATTACCGGTATTGATGATGACGATGAATGGACGCCAAACCGTCTGAGCGTGTTTCTGGCCCATAAACACCAGTTGACTACGCACGCCTTTTTGTATGCCAACGACTATGTGTGCGAGGGCGAGGTCTACTCTCAGCCTGCCAGCCTGCCGCTGTATCCGAAATCCCCTTATTCGCGCCGCTTGTTCTACAAGCGCAATATTATTGGCAATCAGGTTTTTACCTGGGCCTGGCGTTTTAAAGCGTGTTTGTTCGATACCGAACTCAAGGCGGCGCAGGACTACGACATTTTTCTGCGCATGGTGGTGGAGTATGGCGAACCGTGGAAAGTCGAAGAGGCGACGCAAATTTTACATATCAACCACGGCGAGATGCAGATTACCTCTTCGCCGAAAAAGTTCTCCGGCTATTTCCATTTTTATCGTAAGCACAAAGATAAATTCGATCGCGCCAGTAAAAAATACCAGCTTTTTACGCTGTACCAAATTCGCAATAAGCGAATGACCTGGCGCACGTTGCTGACGTTGCTCTCCGTGCGTAACAGCAAACGCCTGGCGGCCGGGCTGCGGGGGCGATAACGATGCTGGAAGACTTACGCGCGAATAGCTGGAGCTTACGCCCCTGTTGCATGGTGCTGGCCTACCGTATCGCTCATTTTTGTTCCATCTGGCGCAAAAAGAATGTGCTGAATAATCTGTGGGCCGCGCCGGTGCTGGTGCTGTATCGCGTGATCACGGAATGCCTGTTCGGGTATGAAATCCAGGCCGCCGCGACCATTGGTCGGCGGTTCACTATCCATCATGGTTACGCGGTAGTGATCAATAAACACGTCGTCGCCGGCGACGATTTTACCATTCGCCACGGCGTCACCATCGGCAATCGCGGCGCGGACAGCCTGGCTTGCCCGGTGATTGGTCACGGCGTTGAGCTGGGGGCGAACGTCATTCTGCTTGGCGATATTACTATTGGTAATCACGTCACGATTGGCGCGGGTAGCGTGGTGCTTGACAGTATTCCGGACCATGCGCTGGTGGTGGGAGAAAAAGCACGGGTGAAGGTCAGCACATGAATATTCTGCAATTTAATGTACGGCTGGCGGAAGGCGGCGCGGCGGGAGTGGCGTTAGATCTTCATCTGCGGGCGCTGCAAAAAGGGCTGACGTCGCATTTTGTTTATGGTTATGGCAAAGGCGGAAAAAAAAGCGTCAGTCACCACCGCTATCCGCAGGTGATAAAACAGACGCCGCGCGGCACGGCAATCGCCAATATCGCGCTATTTCGTTTCCTGAATCGCGATCTGTTTGGCAATCTCGACAATCTTTACCGCACGGTTATCCAGACATCCGGCCCGCTGGTGCTGCATTTTCATGTTCTCCACAGTTACTGGCTAAACCTGGCGGACATCGTGACATTTTGCGAAAAAGTCAAAGCGCAAAAACCGGACGTCACGCTGGTCTGGACGCTGCACGATCACTGGAGCGTTACCGGGCGTTGCGCCTTCACCGACGGTTGCGAGGGCTGGAAAAGCGGCTGCCAAAAATGTCCGACCCTAAGCAATTATCCGCCGGTCAGGGTGGATCGGGCGCACCAGCTTATTGACGGCAAACGTCAGCGCTTTCGGGACATGCTGCGGCTGGGCTGCCGGTTTATTTCACCGAGCCAGCATGTGGCCGAGGCCTTTAACAGCGTTTATGGCGCGGGACTCTGCCGGGTGATTAACAACGGTATCGATCTGGCGACCGAGGCGATTCTCGCGCAACTATCACCTGTGCCGCTGAATCCGGGCAAACCGCGGATCGCCATTGTGGCGCATGACTTGCGTTACGACGGCAAAACTGACCAGCGTCTGGTACACGACATGATGGCGCTGGGCGAAAAAATTGAACTGCATACCTTCGGTAAATTTTCGCCTTTTACCGGCCAAAACGTTGTTAATCACGGTTTTGAAACCGATAAGCGCAAATTAATGAGCGCACTCAATGAGATGGATGCGCTGGTCTTTAGCTCGCGGGTCGATAACTATCCGCTGATCTTGTGTGAAGCGCTCTCGATCGGCGTACCGGTGATCGCCACCCACAGCGAGGCGGCGCAGGAGGTGCTGGCGAAATCCGGCGGCCAGACCTTTGCCGCTACAGATGTACTGCGCCTGGCGCAGCGGCGTAAGCCAGAGATTGCTCAGGCGGTATTTGGCGCCACGCTGGACGCCTTTCGTATGCGTAGTCGCGTCGCGTACAGCGGTCAACAGATGCTGGAGGAGTATGTCTCGTTCTATCAGAATCTGTAGCTATCTGCTGCTGCCGCTGATCTACCTACTGGTCAATGTCAAGATTGCCCAACTGGGGGAAAGCTTTCCCATTACCATCGTCACTTTTTTACCGCTGTTGCTGCTGTTATTTGTGGAACGCATTAGCGTAAAAAAATTGATGATCGCCTTAGGCATCGGCGCGGGGCTTACGGCATTTAACTTCCTGTTCGGCCAGTCGCTGAATGCCGGTAAATATGTCACGTCCACAATGCTGTTTGTCTATATTGTGGTCATTATCGGGATGGTCTGGAGTATCCGATTCAAAACCATTTCCGCGCATAACCACCGAAAGATTTTGCGTTTTTTTTATCTGGTGGTGGGTATGGTGGTCGCGCTCGCCGCGGTTGAGATGGCGCAAATTATCCTTACCGGCGGCAGCAGTATTATGGAAGGAATTTCGAAATATCTCATTTACAGTAATAGCTATGTACTGAACTTCATAAAATTTGGCGGTAAGCGTACCACTGCGCTTTATTTTGAACCGGCATTTTTCGCTTTGGCACTAATCTCAATTTGGCTGAGCATCAAACAGTTTGGTATCAAAACACCGAAAAGCGATGCTATGATTCTGGCAGGGATAATATTATCAGGATCATTTTCAGGGGTAATGACCTTTATCCTGTTTTACCTTCTGGAGTGGGCGTTCCAATATTTGAATAAGGATGCGATAAAGAAAAAACTTCCACTGGCGCTGGTCTCATTAACCCTGTTTTTGGTTGGGGTAATTATTGCATTTCCTTATATCGCGACACGACTTGGCGATTTAGGGACGGAAGGCTCATCTTCTTATTATCGTATTGTGGGCCCGTTAGTCATGGTCGGATATTCCTTGACCCATATTGATGGTGTAGTCAGATTTGGCTCACTTTATGAATATGTTGCATCATTCGGAATCTTTAACGGTGCGGATGTCGGGAAAACCATAGACAATGGATTGTATCTGCTGATTATTTATTTTTCCTGGTTCGCAGTGCTAATGACGCTGTGGTATATGGGGAAAGTTTTAAAAATGGCGCTAAATGCGTTTGGCGATAATCGTAATTTTCGGGTGCAGCTCTATCTTTTTACGCCGGTGTCGCTGTTTTTTACCGGTTCAATATTTAGCCCGGAATATGCTTTTTTAATCGTCTGTCCGTTCATTTTGCGCAAGGCGTTAAAAATTTCATAACGGGGTGGTTGCATGTTTTTAAGCGTCGTTACCGTCGCCTTTCGCAATTACGAAGGGGTGGTAAAAACCTGGCGCTCGCTGCGCAATCTGGCGCGCGATCCGGGCCTGTCATTTGAATGGATCGTAGTGGATGGCGGTTCGGAGGACGGCACGCGCGAATTTCTGCAAAAACGTCACGGTGAGTTTAACCTGCGTTTTATCAGTGAAAAGGATCACGGTATTTATGATGCCATGAACAAAGGCATTGCCTTGGCGCAGGGGCGCTATACCCTGTTTCTTAATTCCGGTGATGCGTTCCATGATGATGCCGCGCTGTTTGTCCGCCAACTGGCGCGACAAAAGGGCGAGGCGATGTATATTGGCGACGCGCTGCTGGATTTTGGCGGCGGGCATAAAATACGCCGGAAGGCTAAACCCGGGTATTATATCTACCATAGTTTGCCAGCCAGCCATCAGGCGATATTTTTCCCGACGGCAGCGTTAAAAAAGTATCCTTATGATCTGCAATATCATGTCTCTTCAGATTATGCGCTGGCGGCCCGTCTCTATAAAGCAGGCTATCCTTTTCGGCGAATTAACGGACTGGTATCTGAATTTTCAATGGGCGGCGTGTCAACCTCGAATAATCTGGAATTATGTCAGGATGCAAAAAACGTACAGCGAAAAATATTACGTGTGCCAGGATTTTGGGCGCAATTATCCTATTTATTACGTCTGAAAACGACGGGTAAAACAAAAGCGCGGTATAACAAAGTCTAATCACCGGGAGTTATTATGCAGGATCTTAGCGGCTTTACGGTGCCGAAGGGGTTCCGCGGCGCTAATGCGCTAAAAGTACAATTATGGTGGGCGGTACAGGCGACATTATTCGCCGGGTCGCCGCAAATATTGTATCGCTGGCGAGCCTTTTTGCTGCGTCTGTTTGGCGCCAAAATTGGAAAGAATGTGGTTATTCGACCGTCAGTAAAAATTACCTATCCGTGGAAATTAACCGTCGGCGATTATGCCTGGGTAGGCGACGACGCTGTGTTATATACGTTGGGTGAAATTAATATTGGCGCACATGCGGTCATTTCACAAAAAGGGTATTTGTGCACCGGTAGCCATGATTATACCAGCGCCCATTTCGATATTAACGCCGCGCCGATTGTTATTGGCGAAAAATGTTGGCTGGCGACCGATGTTTTTGTCGCGCCCGGCGTGACGATAGGTCATGGCTCCGTCGTCGGCGCGCGCAGCAGCGTATTTAAATCATTACCGGCAAATGCGATTTGTCGGGGCAATCCCGCAGTGGTAACGCGCCAGCGCGTTCAGAAAGTTACTCCCTAACGGGACTATTTGAGGAAATGAAAATGTCAAAAGTCGCTCTCATTACTGGCGTAACCGGACAGGATGGGTCTTACCTGGCAGAATTTCTGCTGGAAAAAGGGTATGAGGTGCATGGTATCAAGCGCCGCGCGTCATCGTTTAATACCGAGCGCGTGGACCATATTTATCAGGACCCGCACAGCTGCAACCCGAAATTTCATCTGCATTATGGCGACCTGACCGACGCCTCCAACCTGACCCGCATTTTACAGGAAGTGCAGCCGGATGAGGTCTACAACCTGGGCGCGATGAGCCATGTGGCGGTGTCGTTTGAGTCGCCGGAATATACCGCCGATGTGGATGCGATGGGCACGCTGCGCCTGCTGGAGGCGATCCGCTTCCTCGGTCTTGAAAAGAAAACGCGGTTCTACCAGGCCTCCACCTCTGAACTGTACGGGCTGGTGCAGGAGATCCCGCAGAAAGAGACCACGCCGTTCTACCCGCGTTCCCCCTATGCGGTGGCGAAACTGTACGCCTACTGGATCACCGTTAACTACCGTGAATCCTACGGTATTTACGCCTGTAACGGCATTCTGTTTAACCACGAGTCCCCGCGTCGCGGCGAAACCTTCGTCACCCGTAAGATCACCCGCGCCATCGCCAATATCGCCCAGGGACTAGAGTCCTGCCTGTATCTCGGCAACATGGACTCGCTGCGCGACTGGGGTCATGCGAAAGATTACGTGCGGATGCAGTGGATGATGTTACAGCAGGAGCAGCCGGAAGATTTCGTGATTGCCACCGGCGTGCAGTATTCCGTACGCCAGTTTGTGGAGCTGGCAGCGGCGCAACTGGGGATAAAACTGCGCTTTGAAGGCGAAGGCATTAATGAGAAAGGGATCGTGGTATCCGTTACCGGACACGATGCGCCGGGCGTGAAACCGGGCGATGTGATTGTCGCCGTTGATCCGCGTTATTTCCGTCCGGCGGAAGTGGAAACCCTGCTGGGCGACCCGTCCAAAGCGCATGAGAAACTGGGCTGGAAACCGGAAATCACCCTGTCGGAGATGGTCTCCGAGATGGTGGCGAACGATCTGGAGGCCGCGAAAAAACACTCACTGTTGAAATCTCACGGTTATGAGGTGGCCATCGCGCTGGAGTCCTGAGAATGAATAAGCAACGAATTTTTGTGGCGGGCCATCGCGGAATGGTGGGCTCCGCCATTGTACGGCAGCTTGCGCAGCGCGGCGACGTGGAACTGGTACTGCGCACCCGCGATGAGCTGGATCTGCTCGACGGGCGCGCGGTACAGGCGTTCTTTGCCGGGGCGGGTATCGACCAGGTTTATCTGGCGGCGGCGAAAGTGGGCGGCATTGTCGCCAACAACACGTATCCGGCGGATTTTATTTATGAAAACATGATGATAGAGAGCAACATTATTCACGCCGCGCACCTGCACAACGTGAACAAACTGCTGTTTCTCGGTTCGTCCTGTATCTATCCGAAACTGGCAAGGCAGCCGATGGCGGAAAGCGAGCTGCTGCAGGGGACGCTGGAGCCGACCAACGAGCCGTACGCCATCGCCAAGATCGCCGGGATTAAACTGTGCGAGTCCTACAACCGGCAGTACGGTCGCGACTACCGTTCGGTGATGCCAACCAACCTGTACGGCCCGCATGATAATTTCCACCCGGACAATTCACATGTGATCCCGGCGCTGCTGCGTCGCTTTCATGAGGCTGCGCAGAGCCACGCGCCGGAGGTGGTGGTGTGGGGCAGCGGCACGCCGATGCGTGAATTTCTGCACGTTGACGATATGGCGGCGGCCAGTATTCACGTGATGGAGCTGGCGCGCGAAGTGTGGCAGGAGAACACTGCCCCGATGCTGTCGCACATTAACGTCGGCACTGGCGTGGACTGCACCATCCGCGAGCTGGCGCAGACCATCGCAAAGGTGGTGGGTTACCAGGGCCGGGTGGTGTTCGATGCCGCGAAGCCGGACGGCACGCCGCGTAAATTGCTCGACGTCACGCGCCTGCATCAGCTTGGCTGGTATCACGAAATTTCACTGGAGGCAGGGCTTGCCGGTACTTACCAGTGGTTCCTTGAGAATCAGCAACGGTTCCGGGGGTGACAATGTTTTTACGTCAGGAAGATTTCGCCGCCGTGGTGCGGGCCACGCCCCTCATCTCCCTCGATTTCATTGTGGAAAACGGCCAGGGGGAAATTTTACTGGGCCAGCGTCTCAACCGTCCGGCGCAGGGCTACTGGTTTGTGCCGGGGGGACGGGTGCGCAAAGACGAAACGCTGGAGGCCGCCTTTGCACGCCTGACGCAGGCGGAACTGGGCGTGCGTCTGCCGCTGGCGGCAGGGACGTTTTATGGCGTCTGGCAGCACTTCTATGACGACAACTTTTCCGGTGAGGATTTTTCAACTCACTACATCGTGCTCGGCTTTCGTCTGCGCGTGGCGGAGAGCGATTTACTCCTGCCTGACGCGCAGCATGGCAGTTACCGCTGGCTGACGCCGGAACAGCTTCTGGCAAGCGACAATGTTCATGAGAACAGTCGGGCCTACTTCTCTCCTGACGCGCCGGCGGTGGGCCTATGAAGATCCTGGTCTATGGCATTAACTATTCGCCGGAACTGACCGGTATCGGCAAATATACCGGCGAAATGGTGGCGTGGATGGCGCAGGAAGGCCATGAGGTGCGGGTCATTACTGCGCCGCCGTACTACCCGCAGTGGAAGGTCGGTGAGCGCTATTCCGCCTGGCGCTATCGCCGGGAAGAGGGCGAGGCTACCGTCTGGCGCTGCCCGCTGTATGTGCCGAAACAGCCCTCCACCTTAAAACGACTGCTTCATCTGGGGAGCTTTGCATTGAGCAGTTTTTTCCCACTGATGGCGCAGCGTCGCTGGAAGCCGGATCGGATTATCGGCGTTGTACCGACGCTCTTTTGTACGCCGGGAATGCGTCTGCTGGCGACACTCTCCGGCGCGCGTACCGTACTGCATATTCAGGATTACGAAGTGGACGCCATGCTCGGCTTAGGAATGGCGGGAAAAGGCAAGCGCGGCAGCATAGCGCGGTTAGCGACGGCCTTTGAACGCAGCGCGCTGCGTAACGTTGATAATGTTTCGACCATCTCTCGCTCCATGATGAATAAAGCGCGGGAAAAGGGCGTCGCGGCGGAAAAAATCCTCTTTTTTCCGAACTGGTCGGAAGTGGCGCGCTTTCAGGACGTTAATGACGCTGACGTGACGGCTTTGCGTCAGCAGCTTGGCTTGCCAGAGGGCAAAAAAATTGTGCTTTATTCCGGCAATATCGGCGAAAAACAAGGGCTGGAAAAGGTAATTGACGCCGCGGAACGATTACGCGATCGACCGTTGATTTTCGCGATTGTCGGCCAGGGGGGCGGCAAGGCGCGGATGGAGAACATGGCCCGCGAACGCGGCCTGGCAAATATTAAATTCCTCCCGCTGCAGCCTTACGACGCCTTACCCGCGCTGCTGAAAATGGGCGACTGCCATCTGGTGGTGCAAAAGCGCGGCGCAGCGGATGCGGTACTGCCCTCCAAGCTGACTAACATTCTGGCGGTCGGCGGTAATGCGGTGATTACCGCTGAGCCGCACACCGAATTAGGACAACTTTGCGCGCGCTATCCGGGCATCGCCGTTTGCGTGGAACCGGAATCGACCGACGCGCTGGTCGACGGGATTAGCCAGGCGCTCGCCATGCCGAAAAACAACATGACGGCACGTGAATACGCCGAACGCACGCTCAATAAAGAGAACGTGCTACGCCAATTTATTGCAGATATTCGGGGATGATAATGCGTCAGACAAAACTTTACCCGGTTGTGATGGCCGGTGGCTCCGGTAGCCGATTGTGGCCGCTTTCTCGCGTGCTTTATCCAAAACAGTTTCTGTGCCTGAAAGGCGATCTCACCATGCTGCAAACCACCATTTGCCGTCTGAACGGCGTGGAGTGCGAAAGCCCGGTGGTGATCTGCAACGAACAGCACCGTTTTATCGTTGCCGAACAGCTCCGCCAGCTCAATAAGCTGACGGAGAACATTATTCTTGAGCCCGCCGGGCGCAATACCGCGCCGGCGATTGCGCTGGCGGCGCTGGCGGCGACGCGCCAGCATACGGACTGCGATCCGCTGATGCTGGTACTGGCGGCGGATCATGCGATCGCCAATGAAGAGGCCTTCCGCGACGCGGTGCGCGGCGCCATGCCCTATGCCGACGCGGGCAAACTGGTGACCTTCGGTATCGTGCCGGATCTGCCGGAAACCTGCTATGGCTATATCCGGCGTGGTGATGTCGTGCCGGGCGCGACGGATGCGGTGGCTTTTGAGGTGGCGCAGTTCGTTGAGAAGCCGGGGCTGGAAACCGCCCAGGCCTACGTCGCCAGCGGCGATTACTACTGGAACAGCGGCATGTTTCTGTTCCGCGCCGGACGCTATCTGGAAGAGCTGAAAAAGTTCCGCCCCGATATTCTGGCCGCCTGTGAACAGGCGATGCGCGGCGTCGATCCGGATCTTGACTTCATTCGTGTGGATGAAGAGGCCTTCCTCGCCTGTCCGGAAGAGTCCATTGACTACGCGGTGATGGAGCGAACGGCGGACGCGGTGGTGATGCCAATGGACGCGGGCTGGAGCGATGTCGGCTCGTGGTCCTCGCTGTGGGAAATCAGCGCCCACACCCCGGAGGGAAACGTCCACCACGGCGACGTCATCAGCCATAAAACGGAAAACAGCTACGTTTACGCCGAATCCGGCCTGGTGACCACCGTCGGCGTGAAGGATCTGGTGGTGGTGCAGACCAAAGACGCCGTGCTGATTGCCGATCGCCACGCGGTGCAGGACGTGAAAAAGGTGGTGGAGAAGATCAAGGCCGACGGACGCCATGAGCACCATATGCACCGCGAGGTTTACCGTCCGTGGGGCAAATACGACTCCATCGACGCGGGCGAGCGCTATCAGGTGAAGCGCATTACCGTCAAGCCGGGGGAAGGACTGTCGGTGCAGATGCACCATCACCGCGCCGAGCACTGGGTGGTGGTGGCGGGGACCGCCAGAGTCACCATCAACGGCGAGGTTAAGCTGCTCGGTGAAAACGAGTCCATCTATATTCCGCTGGGGGCGACCCACTGCCTGGAAAATCCGGGAAAAATACCGCTCGATTTAATTGAAGTGCGTTCCGGCTCGTATCTCGAAGAGGACGACGTGGTGCGGTTCGAGGATCGTTACGGGCGGATCTGACGCCTGCAATGATGCCCGGTAAGCGCAACGCGCCATCCGGCAATGAATAACAATAACGATGTTGGCCATTTACGGTCAGGGCTAACTGTTGCCTGAAGAAGGGTAAGAACATGACAAAATTAACCTGTTTCAAGGCCTACGACATTCGCGGCAGGCTGGGCGAAGAGCTCAATGAAGATATCGCGT
>OKEE01000093.1_pt1 | contig 53800 bp, 47 predicted proteins | sample 1611071 | NCBI WGS metagenome assembly OKEE01 (sample SAMN04436708, study PRJEB24849) | human gut metagenome | biome: human gut; feature: NICU; material: stool | host: Homo sapiens | place: USA: Saint Louis, MO | collected 2010-09-07 | reverse complement strand
GAACGCTATAAGCGGCGACCGGGCCGGTAATGCCGGCGACGTCAAGGCGCTGGCCGCCCGTCGCCAGTTGGGTAGACTGCGTTTTTGACTGATCTACAGGCGTCCAGGTTAATTGCTGTAGCGCAGCAGCAGGAATAGCGGGCGCGGCGCTGGTATTTTGCGGTACATAGTTCACTTCCGCCAGACTGATACCCGGCACGCTGGCGAACAGCCCTGCGGTTAAACAGAGGGCGACGAGACTTTTCTTCATTTTCATTATTCTCACCTCAATAAGGCGGGTTCAGCGGTAGCCAGGCAATAGCGCGCCAACCCAAACATATCGCCGAATGGCGGCTGGCGCCTTATTCGGCTTACAAGCATCATCAGACCTGATGTTTCAGAGGGGCTTGCGCCCCTCGTTACGTCAGATGACCATCGTATTACCACCAGATTTCCATCTGGGCGCCGAAGGTCCACTCATCGCTATCGCCACGGCTGTTGGTGGAAATGCCGGAGTTAGTCGCTGCGGCATAACGGGAAATGTTATCGCCGTCTTTGATATAGCCCCATTTCTCATCCCATTTCGCGTAGGTGGCGAAAATACGGATAGCCGGACGCGACCAGATGCTGTCGCCCGCCTGCCACTGTTGCGCCAGGGTGATTTTATATTGATTGTTACGATCGCCGGTCTGCTGAGATTTCACGTTGTCGTAGCCGACTTCCAGCAGGGTACTCATGATTGGCGTCCACTTGTACATTGGACGTACGCCCACGGTCCACCACTCAGTACCCAGGTTATTATCCCAATCGATATTCTGGTACATACCGACGTACATCAAATCCCATTTATCACCAAGCGAGATGGCGCCATGATCCAAAATACGCCACATATCGCCATTATTATTGATGACCTTATTGGCATAATTAATTTTGGTTCCATCAGGCAATTCTTCAGTGAAAGATGAAGAACCGTCGGAACCGCGCGCCTGGCCTTTACCCTGCGTGGTCATGGCATCGGTGGCATATTGCACGACAAACTTGTTATAGCCTTTCAACATGCTTTGCGTGTGTTCGGCGGTGAACATCCAGCCGTCTTTCGATGCCCCATCAGCCAGCTTATAACCATCGGTCGTATTGGCGCGGCCGTAATCAACGCCCAGCTCCAGTACGCCGTCCGGGTTCGTTTGCAGACCAGCCAGACGTACGTCAAAGACGTCGTTAGCGGTATCTTTCACTTCATCATAAATATTCTGGCTGCTGAAGGTGTAAGAGCCGCCCGCTTCAGTAGACCGGGTCGCCGCCAGTGAAAGCTTACCGAAGCCCAGATCGATATTTTCGATACCCGCACCAGGACCTGAAATATCCCAGTAGTAGAAGTCGATCATGTGTACGTCATGACGCTGATAGAAGCGCTTACCGGCCCAGATGGTAGAGCCCGGCAGCCATTCAATCAGGTTTTTACCCTGCACGTTCGCTTCGCGGAAGGCGGGATCGGTCGATTCCCAGTCGTTCTGCTGATTAACCGAATAGGCGACGTTGGTGTCGAAATAGAAGCTCTTATCGCCCTCTTTCCACACTTCCTGGCCCAGTTTCAATTCCGCATAGGTTTCACATTCGTTACCAAGACGGTATTTACTTTGGGCACCCGTTGCCTGGAAACACTGTTGTTCGCCGCCGCTTCCCGTCCAGCCAATACCGGAACGGGCGTAACCGTGGAAATCGACAGCCATTGCCTGAGCGGACATTACGCCCGCTGCGACAGCAACCGCCAGAGGGAGTTTGCGCAGAGTAATCATCATTCTATCTCCTGAGATCATTGCTTTTCTTTAAACGCTGCCACCTTCTAAAACTGCGAATGGTTTTGCGTTTCGTTTTTTTATGGAGGCCTTAAACACCCGGCTCTTGATGCAGACGACGACATGCGCTGCCATCCTCGCGGAACAGATGACAGCGCTCTGGCGGCAGGCCGATAGCGAATGTGGCGCCCTCTTCTACCAACACCACGTCATTCTGGCGATAAACCAGGTTTTGACGGATGGCGGGGATCTGGATATGAATTTGTGTTTCATGACCAAGCTGCTCGACCACCTGGACTTCACCTTCCAGGGTGACATCAGCGATATCGCTCGGCAGCAGGTGTTCCGGCCGAATGCCTAAAGACATATTGGCGCCGACCTGCACGCCGCGACTTTCGACCGGCAGCCAGATTTGCTGGCGATTCGGCAGTTCGACCTGGACTTGTTCAATTGCGGTGGCGGTCACTTTCACCGGCAGGAAGTTCATCTTCGGCGAGCCGATAAAGCCCGCGACAAAGCGGTCCGCCGGATAGTGGTACAGCTCCAGCGGTTTACCGACCTGCGCGACGCGACCGGCGTCCAGCACCACGATTTTGTCGGCCAGGGTCATCGCCTCGATCTGATCGTGGGTGACGTAAATCATCGTGCGGCCCAGACGTTTATGCAGGCGAGAAATTTCAATGCGCATCTGCACGCGTAGCGCGGCGTCCAGGTTAGAGAGCGGTTCATCCAGCAAAAACACACGCGGCTCCGCCACCAGCGTGCGGCCAATCGCTACGCGCTGACGCTGCCCGCCGGAAAGCGCTTTTGGCTTACGTTCCAGCAGATGCGCCAGTTGCAGCACTTCCGCCACCTGGTTGACGCGTTGATTCATTACCTCTTTTTTGGCGCCCGCCAGCTTGAGGCCGAAAGACATGTTTTCTGCAACGGAGAGATGGGGATAGAGCGCATAAGACTGGAATACCATGCCCACGCCGCGCTCGGCAGGCGGAATATCATTCATACGGGTTTCCCCGATAAACAGGTCGCCACTGGTGATGGTTTCAAGCCCGGCGATCATACGCAGCAAGGTCGATTTACCACAGCCTGACGGTCCGACAAACACCACGAACTCCCCGTCATGGATATCGAGGTTAATATCTTTCGATACCACCACGTCACCCCAGGCTTTCGTTACATTTCGTAGCTGTACGCTCGCCATGCCTTTCTCCCTTCGTTACAACCTGTCATTGACAGCAACATTCATGATGGCCTGACTATGCGCGATCCCTGACTGGGGTAAATCCTCCACCCCCCGGCTTTTTTATGGGGGAGGAGGCGGGAGGATGAGGACACAGCGCCTGAGACCACGAGTGCGGGCAGAAAAGGAATTTCGTGATGCCGCCCGCAAAAATCGGCGTGTTTTTGTGTGCGCCAGCACGCATTACTCACATTTATGCAACACAGATCACACAAAGCCGGGGTGGGGCGTAGGGGCGGGGAGGATGGAAAGAGGTTGTCGTATAAAGAAACTAGAGACCGTTAAACCACCTCTGTGTACATCACCAAAAAGGATGGGAGATATGAAGATTAAAACTGGCGTAGGCATCCTCGCATTATCCGCACTTACGACGATGATGATTTCCGCCCCGGCTCTCGCCAAAATTGAAGAAGGTAAACTGGTTATCTGGATCAACGGCGACAAGGGCTATAACGGTCTGGCCGAGGTCGGTAAAAAATTTGAGCAAGACACCGGCATTAAAGTGACCGTTGAGCACCCGGATAAGCTGGAAGAGAAATTCCCGCAGGTGGCTGCCACCGGCGACGGTCCTGACATTATCTTCTGGGCGCACGACCGTTTTGGCGGCTACGCGCAGTCTGGTCTGCTGGCGGAGGTCACTCCGGATAAAGCGTTTCAGGACAAACTCTATCCGTTCACCTGGGATGCGGTACGTTATAACGGCAAGCTGATCGCCTACCCCATCGCCGTTGAAGCCCTCTCCCTGATTTATAACAAAGACCTCGTCCCGAACCCGCCGAAAACCTGGGAAGAGATCCCGGCGCTGGATAAAGAGCTAAAAGCGAAAGGGAAGTCGGCGATAATGTTCAACCTGCAAGAGCCGTATTTCACCTGGCCTTTGATCGCCGCTGACGGCGGTTACGCGTTCAAATTTGAAAACGGCAAGTATGACGTGAAAGACGTTGGCGTCGACAACGCCGGCGCGAAAGCGGGCCTGACTTTCCTGATCGATATGATCAAAAACAAAAATATGAGCGCCGATACCGATTACTCCATCGCCGAAGCGGCCTTCAATAAAGGCGAAACGGCAATGACCATCAACGGTCCGTGGGCATGGTCGAACATCGACAAGAGCAAAGTCAACTACGGTGTCACCCTGCTGCCGACCTTCAAAGGCAAACCCTCGAAACCGTTCGTCGGCGTGCTGAGCGCGGGGATTAACGCTGCCAGCCCGAATAAAGAGCTGGCGAAAGAGTTCCTCGAAAACTACCTGCTGACAGATCAGGGTCTGGAAGCGGTGAACAAAGATAAACCGCTGGGCGCCGTGGCGCTGAAATCTTTCCAGGAGCAGTTAGCGAAAGACCCCCGTATCGCCGCCACCATGGATAACGCCCAGAAAGGCGAGATCATGCCTAATATTCCGCAGATGTCCGCCTTCTGGTATGCGGTACGTACGGCTGTGATCAACGCCGCCAGCGGCCGTCAAACCGTGGATGCCGCGCTGAAAGATGCACAAAGCCGTATCACCAAGTAATGCCGCGAGCCTGTGCCGGATGGCGGCATTAATGCCTTATCCGGCCTACAACACACCGTAGGCCTGATAAGCGCAGCGCCATCAGGCACATCTCCGGCCAGGAAGTTTCAACGCTGTAGAGGAAAACCCCCATGGATGTCATTAAAAAGAAACACTGGTGGCAAAGCGACCAGCTTAAATGGTCAGTAATTGGTCTGCTGGGCCTGCTGGTGGGTTACCTTGTAGTTTTAATGTACGTACAAGGGGAGTATCTGTTCGCCATCATGACGCTGATTTTAAGCTCTGCTGGCCTGTATATTTTCGCAAATCGTAAAACCTACGCCTGGCGCTACGTTTACCCTGGCCTCGCCGGCATGGGGCTGTTTGTGCTATTCCCGCTGGTGTGCACCATCGCTATCGCCTTTACTAACTACAGCAGCACCAACCAGCTCACCTTTGAACGCGCCCAGCAAGTGCTGATGGACCGTTCTTATCAGGCAGGAAAAACCTATAACTTCGGTCTTTACCCGGCCGGCGACGAGTGGCAACTGGCCCTCACCGACGGAGAAACGGGCAAACATTATCTGTCTGGCGCATTTTCCTTCGGCGGCGAACAAAAATTACAGCTGAAAGAGACCGATGCCCTGCCGGGCGGCGAACGCGCCAATCTGCGGATAATCACCCAGAACCGTCTGGCGCTGAACCAGATAACCGCCGTCCTGCCGGATGAAAGCAAAGTGATTATGAGCTCGCTGCGTCAGTTTTCCGGTACCCGTCCGCTGTACACACTGGCTGATGACGGCCTGCTTACCAATAACCAGAGCGGCGTAAAATACCGGCCAAATAACGATAGCGGTTATTATCAGTCGATCAACGCCGACGGAAGCTGGGGTGATGAAAAACTCAGTCCTGGTTATACCGTTACTATCGGCGCGAAAAACTTTACGCGCGTCTTTACCGACGAAGGGATCCAGAAGCCTTTTTTCGCTATCTTCGTCTGGACCGTGGTCTTTTCGGTCCTCACTGTGGTGTTAACCGTGGCGGTTGGGATGGTATTGGCCTGCCTCGTACAGTGGGAAGCGCTGAAAGGTAAAGCTATCTACCGCGTCCTGCTGATTCTGCCCTACGCCGTACCGTCGTTTATTTCAATTTTGATTTTCAAAGGGTTATTCAACCAAAGCTTTGGCGAAATCAATATGATGCTGAGCGCGCTGTTTGGCATTAAACCTGCCTGGTTCAGCGACCCCAACACCGCGCGGGCAATGGTGATTATCGTGAATACCTGGCTGGGCTATCCCTACATGATGATCCTGTGCATGGGACTGCTGAAAGCGATTCCGGATGACCTGTACGAAGCCTCCGCAATGGACGGCGCCGGTCCATTTCAGAATTTCTTTAAGATCACCTTACCGCTGCTGATTAAGCCGCTAACGCCGCTGATGATCGCCAGCTTCGCCTTTAACTTTAATAACTTTGTCCTGATTCAGTTATTGACCAACGGCGGGCCAGACCGTCTCGGCACCACCACGCCTGCCGGTTATACCGATTTGCTCGTCAGCTACACCTACCGTATCGCCTTTGAAGGCGGCGGCGGTCAGGACTTCGGTCTGGCGGCGGCCATTGCCACGCTGATCTTCCTGCTGGTAGGCGCGCTGGCAATAGTGAACCTGAAAGCCACGCGTATGAAGTTTGATTAAGGGAGATAATAACAATGGCTATGGTCCAACCCAAATCTCAAAAATTACGTCTCTTCATCACGCACCTGGGGCTGCTGATTTTCATCGCGGCGATTATGTTCCCGCTGCTGATGGTCATCGCTATCTCGCTACGTGAAGGGAACTTCGCCACCGGAAGCCTGATCCCGGACAAAATCTCCTGGGAACACTGGCGGCTGGCGCTGGGTTTCAGCGTGGAACATGCGGATGGTCGGGTAACGCCGCCTCCCTTCCCGGTCCTGCTGTGGCTGTGGAACTCGGTGAAAATCGCCGGTATTACCGCCATTGGCATCGTGGCGCTCTCCACCACCTGCGCCTACGCTTTTGCACGAATGCGTTTTCCAGGTAAAGCAACACTGCTTAAAGGGATGCTGATTTTCCAGATGTTTCCGGCGGTTTTGTCTCTGGTGGCGCTGTATGCGTTATTTGACCGCCTGGGACAATACATTCCATTTATCGGTCTGAATACGCATGGCGGCGTGATCTTCGCCTATCTTGGCGGCATCGCGCTGCATGTCTGGACGATTAAAGGCTACTTCGAAACTATCGACAGCTCGCTGGAAGAGGCCGCCGCGCTGGATGGCGCAACCCCGTGGCAGGCATTTCGCCTGGTGCTGCTGCCGCTTTCCGTACCGATTCTGGCGGTGGTGTTTATTCTGTCGTTCATCGCGGCGATTACCGAAGTTCCGGTCGCCTCGTTGTTACTGCGTGATGTGGACAGCTATACGCTGGCCGTGGGTATGCAGCAATATCTCAACCCGCAAAACTATTTGTGGGGCGACTTTGCCGCCGCCGCCGTCCTTTCCGCTATTCCTATCACTCTGGTGTTCCTGTTGGCGCAACGTTGGCTGGTCAACGGCCTGACGGCAGGGGGTGTGAAAGGTTAAGTTTTATCGAAGTACCTGCCCGGCAACGGGCAATGCCACTGCCCTCAACTTATGTTATCCCCACTTATGGTCGTATTTTGGCGCTCTTCGGAGCGCTTTTTTTATGCGTTATAGACAGCGGCTAATTTATTGCCACGCCATACGTCCGTTACGGTGTGGCGACGCCTATTCTCGCCGTAGTCGGTTCGAATTACATAACCACAACGTGATAACCAACAGGAGGATCGCCGCCGAATAGAGTAATACATCCATTGGCGTTTTATGATCGACAATGATCAGGCGCACAATCGCCGTGATCCCAATGTACACGAAATAGCGCAGCGGAAAGTGAAGGCCAGACTTAAAGTACTTCACAATCAGCGCAATAAATTCGAAATAAAGAAAGTAGATCACCAGCCCTTCCACCAGTTCATATTTGCTGGCTTGCTCAGGCACGAATAATGCATCCGCCAGATGAACCGTCTCTTTACCGAGAAAAACGACCAGGATCAGACCAAGGGTAAGCAGCCCCAAATTTAGTACGTTTTGTAAAATCGTGGCGATAAACTCAAGACGTGAGCGCAATAATGGCATCATAACAGCCCCCTCTTTCTCTGCGGCGAGGTTTCTGTATAACGCACAAATGTGACGGGCATCTATATTTTTTATTTATGTTTATATTTTGTTCAATAAGATAATTTGCCGGATAGCGCCGTGAACGCCTTATCCGGCCTGAGTATTAACGGAAATTTACGTTCCTGTCACTGGTCATATCATACAGGCCAAACTTACGGCCAAGCTGTTGACCACCGTCACGCGTCAGCGGCGTCCAGCCAATTGCCGCACGACTTCGGGTTGGGCCGGACGAGAAGAGATCCAGCGGCACGGAAACATATACGCCTTTGGTAAAATCCCCTTCCCCATATTCATCCGGCGACGCATCGGTAATCGTCGCGTAACCGCCGACAACGACGCCGCTATCGAAGCGTTTGGCGATCTCCAGCGTACCGCCTTTATCGCCCGCCAGATACTGACCAACGCTGGCTTTCACCAGCACATCCTGGGCGAACGACGGCGTCCAGTATGCGGTCAAATGTCCGGTCTTCACGCTGTAATCGGTAAACTTCATCATATCCTGCGCGCTACGCCAGTCACGCTGTTTCACGTAGTTGGCATCCAGACCAAACGCCCAGTTGCTGTCTACCGGGCGATACAGGACTTCCGCCCCGGCACCGCCAAACATGGTCTCCAGATAACCGCCATAGACCTGCCCATAGAAACCATTGCCAAAATACTGGAAGTAGTTGGCCTGTAGGTTATTCACATAAACATCGTTCTGCACATACTCACGGACATGCGTACGCACCCGCGGCAGATGCGAGTCCTTCGGCGGATTGGTGTAGTTAAATTTGTCGTAGTTGTTGGCGATATTGGCAAACACGCTGCCCGTGGTGAGCAGATGATCCGTGACCCACAGATCCGCAGTTCCCATTACGCCCAGCTGATACATATAGAAGTTTTCCGGGCCGCCTACCGACTGATTCAGCACGGGATCAAGATGAAAATCAACGCGCGACTTGTCGATATACCAACCCTGTTCAGTACTCTCTGGCACGATCGGCTCCACACGTTTTTGCGCCAGCGGAGTTTCATGTCCCAGCGGTTCGCCTTCCAGATGGCGTTTCAGGCTGGCGACATCGGTTTCAGTGGTGACCTGCGGCAGATTAAGGCGGTTTTCCGTCACGCGGATCGTGCGGATCCCCTCCGGCAGATCGTTCATGACGATCCGGTTAGCGCGCACGATCCCTTCACGGGAGTCGCGGTACTTCACCTGTTCACCGGTAACGTACAGCGTATCGCCTTTAACCTGGATTTTCGGGTCCGCCAGACCGGCATTATATTTCAATAACGTTAATTGATTAGCCACTACCGAATGTTGCAGGATGGCATCCTGCGGCTGTGGTCGGTATTGCGGGCGTGAATTGTCATGATACGCGGGACGTAAATCGTTGAAATTGGTGCGCAGCGTGACGCCAAACATAAAGGTGTTGCCGCGCTCGTAGCTGAGGTTAACGTCGGCCCAATCGGTGACGCGGTAAATGGCGCCGACGTTAAACTTGCTCTTCTGTTCCAGTTTACCCGCAAAATCCTGCTGATAGTTATTGCCTTCATACTCCAGCTTCAGGCGTAGCGGTTGCCACGGGGTCTGGTATTCCACGCCGCCAAACAGCGAGGCCGGGCCGTGAAACATATCGCTACCGTCGACGGAACCTGCCTCTTTATAACTGTTATCACGCGAACAGAATTTATCACTATACGAACAGAAAGGATTAGACACATTGCCGCTGGTGCCAAGATAGCCCCAGCCGAGACCTAATGAAAAATCAAACGGCCCCCAGGCCTTACTCGCTACAATATATTCCGCATCAAACAGCCCCGTCCCGCCGATATCGCGCGCGCCAACCGCCACCTGCGGCATCCAGTAACTCTCTTCCCACAACCGCAGTTTCACATCAAACGCTTTATCTTTGTAAGTCTGGTCACCGGAGAATGATTCCACGCTGCTGTACTTTTTCGTACGGACATCGGTATAGCGCAACGTGGTTTCCAGCCACGGGAAAAGCTGAACCGAAGCCGAGTAGTAGCGGTACTGATCGTTATCGCGATAGTTCAGGCTCATCTCCCCTTCACGCGCCATACGCGCTGTCGGCGTTTGCAGCAGGCCCACGCCGCCAAAGTCAGATTGTGAAGGCCCAACAGGGGCTGGATATGTTTCGGCATGGCAGGCCGCGCTAATACCCAGCGCCAGCACGCTGAGCAGATGTGTTTTTTTCATTATTCCGGTATCCGCTGCGTCAGGGTATGAAGAATGTCGGCATTTATCGCCTCCGGCGTGCCGCGCCAAAGGGAATCGGCAAAACCGACAAAAATAATGCTGCCGGGCATTGGCTCGATATGACGCTTATTCCAGTAAGCCACCGGCGCTTTTTGACTGCGTCCATCAGGGTAAACCACCCAGGCATAGCTACGATCCGCGCCGCTGAGTAAGCGCTGACCCTCAAGATAACTGGCGACGTCCCGCCCAGGGACGAACGGCTGGCTGCCCGGCTGGCTAATCAAGCCAAAGAGCGTCACCTGCGTGGGTTGCGGCCCGACCCAGAGCGTGTAGTGACCTTGCAGCGGCGGGTTACCTCGTTCGCTCACCCGCACCACGTCAGGATCAAGATTCACTAATTGTCTGCCCGTCACCTTCACCGCCTGAATCTGTCGGCGTAGTGTGTTTATCGCCGCCGCCGCATCGCCATCTTCCTCAGCGCTGAGCGCCGCCAGTCGCCCGAGAAGTTCCTGCTGCTGTTGACGCGCCGTCACGGTCGCCTGTTCTTCGCCTATCACCGCCGCAGGCCACCAGCTCGTTGCCAGGCGCGGCTGTCCGACTAAATCGAGCAGACGCTCAGCGTCTGTCAGCGTTTTAGGCTCGCTATTACCCTGGGTAAAAACGGTAACAGTGCCGCTGGCAAAGGCGGATGACGCGACAAAGGCCAGCGCCAGCGCGCTTATCGTCCTTTTCATCATGATTTTGCCGCCTTAATCAGCGTGGTTTTCACCGGAAAGTAATTCGCGCCCAGATACTGTTCCGTCTGGCGAATTTGGCCTTCGCTATCAACCCAGTAGCGATTACGCCAGCGCGTTTGATCGGTCGTCACTTCTTCATCTAACACCCGCACGGTGGTTTCCTCACTGCCGACGTTCACTCTATCGGTCCCTCGCCATGTAAAAACGGAACGGGCGGTGGCGTAACGCACCTGGCGATGTTCGGTCCAGCCCAGGGTGCGAGTCCAGGTCGCGCCATCGATAATCTGTCCTGGTTTCGCCAGCGGGTCGGTCGCCAGATTATTCACATCGATCAGGTTGTCGCCGCCGAGCAGAGTTTTGACCAGACGGCCATGCTGCGTCACGATCGTCGCGCCATCCTGCGTCACCCATTTCTGCTGCCCGTTTTCCGAGAAAGCGAGCACCACAAACAGTTGAGGACCGCCGTTAAGCTGCATGTACTGGCTGGCATAAGGCATGTTTTGAATATCGTCATCCGTTAGCTGTACGCCTGGCGTACCGAACAAACTGTCCCACAGTGAATCGCCCAGGCCTTTGGTGGTGGCCGAACACGCCTGTAATAGCAGGCAAATCAGGATAAGTGCGAGTCGCTTCACGACGCTTCTCCAGAGGGGCAAAATAACCACACCGGAGTGTGGTTATGGTTAAACGTACCGATACTACTGGGTACTGGTGGTCGTGGTGGTCGTGGTTCCGGTATTGGAACCATCGCCGCCGCCGGTTGCCGCTAACGCGACGCCCACCGCCGAACTTACGGTGCTAACGCTGGTAGCGGAGGAGCTTCCCGCCGATACCGACGTCGCTGCCGACCCTGCCGCTTCACCCACCTGAACGGGGGCTGCCGAGACAGATGTCGCCGCAAGCGCGGTTATGGCAAAAATGCCATACAGTACTTTTTTCATCATAATTTCCCTTCATTGAATGAATGGAGATTTACCCAAAAGAATTTCGGGCGCTACCGAGTATACACAACCAAAGCAGGCGGATTATGCCCGGGAGAAATAACATCGAAGTTTTAGGATAATTAAACTTTAAAGAAGTAACGCCTACATTATTTAATTAACAAACAAATAAAATCAATAAGTTAAAATTAAACTAAAAGACATCAGCATCCGTATAATCTGAAAATAACGCAGAGTGATTTTCTGATTATTGCTTATTTTAGGATTAAGCTCAATATAAAATTGTGGGGATAAAGACGGACAAGCGGAATTATCTTATAAAAAAAGCCGATGTGAATATCGGCCTTTTTATTATCTTATTCTCTTTTTGCCGGATGGCGGCGAAACGCCTTACCCGGCCTACAGACGCTATGCATTACGTAGACCGGATAAGCGCAGTGCCATCAGGCGCGCCAGGCTTTATAACGGTTAATCAGACCGTTAGTAGAGCTATCATGGGACGAAATAGCTTTATCATCGCCCAACTCCGGCAGAATACGGTTAGCCAACTGTTTACCCAACTCAACGCCCCACTGGTCGAAAGTAAAGATGTTCAGGATGACGCCCTGCGTAAAGATTTTATGCTCATACAACGCAATCAGTGCGCCTAGGCTGAACGGCGTAATTTCGCGCAGCAGGATAGAGTTGGTCGGGCGGTTGCCTTCAAACACTTTGAATGGCACAACGTGTTCAAGCTGCGCCGGATCTTTCCCCTGATCGCGATATTCCTGCTCAACCACCTCGCGGGATTTACCAAACGCCAGCGCTTCGGTCTGCGCGAAGAAGTTAGACAGCAGCTTCTGATGATGATCGGATAGCGGGTTATGGGTGATAGCCGGGGCGATAAAATCACACGGCACCATTTTAGTACCCTGGTGAATCAATTGATAAAACGCGTGCTGACCGTTGGTGCCTGGTTCGCCCCAGATAATTGGGCCTGTCTGGTAATCCACGGCGTTGCCGTTACGGTCAACGTATTTACCGTTGGATTCCATGTTACCCTGCTGGAAGTAGGCGGCGAAACGGTGCATATACTGGTCGTACGGCAGAATGGCTTCGGTTTCCGCGCCGAAGAAATTGTTGTACCAGATGCCAATCAACGCCAGCAGAATGGGTAGGTTTTTCTCCGCCGGAGTGGTGGAGAAATGCTTGTCCATCGCGTGCGCGCCGGAAAGCAGCTCGACAAAGTTGTCGAAACCGACGGACAGAATAATGGACAGCCCGATGGCAGACCACAGCGAGTAACGACCACCGACCCAGTCCCAGAACTCGAACATATTGGCCGTGTCGATACCAAATTCGCCGACCGCTTTGGCGTTGGTGGAGAGCGCAGCAAAGTGTTTCGCCACGTGTTTTTCATCGCCTGCACTTTTCAGGAACCAGTCGCGCGCGCTGTGGGCGTTGGTCATGGTTTCCTGGGTGGTGAAAGTTTTAGAAGCGACCAGGAACAGTGTGGTTTCAGGGTTCACTTTCTTCAGCACTTCAGCGATGTGGGTGCCATCGACGTTAGAGACGAAGTGCATGTTCAGATGGTTTTTATACGGACGCAGCGCTTCGGTCACCATGAACGGGCCGAGGTCGGAACCGCCGATACCGATGTTCACCACGTCGGTGATGGCCTTACCGGTGTAGCCTTTCCACTGACCGGAGATAATCGCTTGCGAGAAAGTTTTCATCTTCTCAAGCACGGCGTTCACTTCCGGCATCACATCTTTGCCGTCCACGATGATCGGCGTATTGCTACGGTTACGCAGCGCCACGTGCAGCACGGCGCGGTCTTCGGTGCGGTTGATCTTCTCGCCGGAGAACATGGATTTAATCGCGCCGGCCAGATCGGTCTCTTTCGCCAGATCCTGTAATTTTGCCAGCGTCTCTTCGGTGATGCGGTTTTTGGAGAAATCCACCAGCATCAGATCGTCAAACGTCGCGGAAAATTTAGCGAAACGGTCGCTATCGTTCGCGAAAAGCTCAGCGATCGTAACGTCTTTCATTTCATCGTAGTGTTTCTGGAGCGCCTGCCAGGCAGAAGTCTGCGTTGGATTGATGTTTTTCATTAGCAATACTCTTCTGATTTGAGAATTGTGACTGGGATCGATTGTAACGCCAGTCACAGAAAAGTGTGATTGTTTTAGTGCCGTTGCCCCAGGCACTGTCGAATGAGGATAAAAAGTATATACCCTAAATAATTCGAGGTGCAGAAAGGCGGCAAATGGGTATCGGGGTTATAAGCGCTGTTACTGAGCCTAAACTCAGCATAAAAAATCCGCATAATCCCAACGTTGACAGTCCAGGCCACAACTTTTATTTATAAATACGTTACTTGCATTTGCGCCTGCACCGGTTTCTGTTCTGCCCTTGTGCCATGGTCGCGTTTTTCATTTCCTGACACGAGGTTGATATGACAGAGATCGTTGTTTCCAAATTTGGCGGTACCAGCGTCGCTGATTTTGACGCCATGAACCGTAGCGCGGATATCGTACTTTCCGACACCAATGTTCGTTTAGTCGTGCTTTCCGCGTCTGCCGGCATCACTAACCTGCTGGTGGCGCTGGCCGAAGGGATGGAGCCCGGCGAACGTTTCGCTACGCTCGACGCCATCCGTAAAATCCAGTTCGATATCCTTGATCGTCTGCGTCATCCGAATGTCATTCGCGAAGAGATTGAACGCCTGCTGGAAAACATCACTATTCTGGCGGAGGCGGCATCGCTGGCGACATCGGCAGCCCTGACCGATGAACTGGTCAGCCACGGCGAGCTGATGTCTACCCTGCTATTTGTTGAGATCCTGCGTGAACGCGACGTACAGGCCCACTGGTTCGACGTGCGCAAAGTGATGCGTACCAGCGATCGCTTTGGTCGTGCGGAACCGGACGTCGCAGCGCTTGCGGAACTGGCCGCGCAGCAGTTGCTCCCGCGCCTGAGCGAAACGTTGGTCATTACTCAGGGCTTTATCGGCAGTGAAAGCAAAGGCCGCACCACGACGTTAGGCCGCGGCGGCAGCGACTATACGGCAGCGTTGCTGGCTGAAGCGCTCCATGCCGCGCGGGTTGATATCTGGACAGATGTGCCCGGTATTTACACCACCGACCCGCGCGTAGTGCCCGTCGCGCAGCGAATTGATGAAATCGACTTTGAAGAAGCGGCGGAGATGGCAACCTTCGGCGCAAAAGTACTGCATCCAGCCACCTTACTCCCGGCCGTGCGTAGCGATATCCCGGTCTTCGTTGGCTCCAGTAAAGATCCGCAAGCGGGCGGTACGCTGGTGTGCAATAAAACCCAAAACCCGCCGCTGTTCCGCGCGCTGGCGCTGCGCCGCAATCAAACGCTATTGACGCTGCACAGCCTGAATATGCTGCACTCACGAGGTTTCTTGGCAGAGGTGTTCGGCATTCTGGCGCGGCATAATATTTCGGTAGATCTGATTACCACTTCGGAGGTGAGCGTCGCGCTGACGCTGGATACTACCGGCTCCACCTCCACGGGCGATACGTTACTGACCCAATCCTTATTGATGGAGCTTTCCGCGTTGTGTCGGGTCGAAGTCGAAGAAGGACTGGCGCTGGTCGCGCTGATTGGCAACAACCTGTCAAAAGCCTGCGGTGTTGGTAAAGAAGTGTTTGGCGTCCTGGAACCGTTCAACATTCGCATGATTTGTTACGGCGCCTCCAGCCACAATCTGTGCTTCCTCGTGCCGGGAGACGATGCCGAGAAAGTGGTGCAAAAGCTACATCAGAACTTATTTGAATAATCGCCCTGACACGGCAGCGGGTGAGCGCTATCAGGCAATACGCTGCCGGATGGCGACGCAAGCGCCTTATCCGGCCTGTCGCAGCTCCCGGCGTATAGCGCTTGTCGCTATACGCCATACCCGATATCGCTTACAACATACGCCGCTGGTGCTGTTTTTCCGTGTGGACCCGCTTAACGATTTTATAGATCCACTGCAGTGTCAAATTGTACTTTTTGGCCAGCTCCGCATAATTACGCCCATCGCACTCGCTGTAAATCTGATAATCCCGTTCCGAGGCTCGACCAGAGATACCTTTGGGGAAATAAATGCTTTGCCCGCCCCAGTTGCGCATCATTCTGTCAGCAATTGCCTGACCGGCATTTTCGGCTGACGCGCTATCAATATTCATGCTTTCAATAAGTACCTGCGACGCATGAAACGCCAGATCGTTAATAATCTCCGGAAGCCGAACCATTTCTTTTGATTTCTGAATCATATTTTATCTCCATATCCAGCACCATGCTCCCCGTGACGGCACCAAAAAGGGAAGCGTAAAAAACGGTGCAATAACTACCTATCAATATATTCAAGATATATATAAATATTTACTATCAACGACATTTAATTATAAATTAAAAGAATGTATATATCGCTTTCAATTTATAATATGTATTTATTTTATAGGTGAAGTAAGCCTTCACTGATGTCATCATTTTACACAATACTGTATGTATATACAGTTAATTTTTTGCATTTTTTTCTGCGTTCGATCAAAAAGATCGCTTTCCTCACGATCGCGTGAATTTTTAAACTGACTTTAAAAATCAATAAGATAATTTTAATCAAAGATAATTATGACGCAGCAATACCGCCATCGTAGCCTGCCACAGACACATACTGACTCTCCGCAGGCAACCTCTACCCACTGCCTCGAAGGCTTTATTTATTCGTTTATTTGTTGGCATTTGACGCCATGCGCTAAACATTTTTTAAAGTTATTTATTAAAGCCCTTTTCGTTCTTCCACTATGGGGAAAAGCGATACTTCTCTCTCAATTATCAGGAGATAGAGTATGCGAAAAATTATTGTTCCCCGACTTTCCGGCTGGCTGATTGCCTCTGTCGTACTGTTTGCGCTTATCGGCTGGACATCATCAGCTCAAATTCCGGTCGTCATCTATAAACTCAGTCTGGTTTCGTTATCAGCGGTGCTGGGTTACTGGCTCGACCGCAGTCTTTTCCCCTGGGCGCGTCCCGACTCCTTCTGTCCGTGGGAAGAATCGCTGTGCTGCGCCGCGGCGATGATTCGTCGCGCGATCATCGTTGCGGCAATTTGCCTTGCCGTCGCGCTGGGGCTGTAACGATGCGTTATCAATACGTATGCCTGGTCTGCGCTATGACTTTCTTGTCTGCCGACGCTGCCGAACCGCCGCGCGCTTCCCTGCAATGGCGCAACGAAGTGATTCGTACCGCGCGCGAAATCTGGGGGCTTAACGCCCCCGTTGCTGATTTTGCCGGGCAACTACATCAGGAATCCGGCTGGGCGCCTGACGCGCTTTCTCCGGCTGGCGCGCAGGGTATGGCGCAATTTATGCCTGCAACGGCAAAATGGGTAAGCCAGTTGTACCCAGCGCTTCGCGAGAACAAGCCGTTTAATCCCGCCTGGGCGATACGCGCGCTGGTACAGTATGACCGCCAGTTGTGGAAAAGCGTGTCAGCAAAAAATAGCTGCCAGCGAATGGCTTTCACTCTGAGCGCCTATAACGGCGGGCAAGGCTGGGTTAACAGAGATAAAAAGCTGGCCGCCGCAAAGGGGTTGGATGCGTCCATCTGGTTTGAACATGTAGAACGCGTTAACGCCGGGCGCAGCGCCGCAAACTGGCGCGAGAATCGTCACTATCCCAAAGCGATTTTATACCAACATGCTCCCCGTTATTTGCAATGGGGGCAGGCTAGCTGCATTCATTAATCAGAGGGAGTAATGAAACTCAGTATCGATTTTTGGGAAGTCATCTCCCTCTTACTTTCGTTTGTTGGATTAATGTTTGCTGCCGGTAAATTGCTGCTGGCGCAAATTGAAAAACGGCTGAATGAACGTTTTGAAGCACTGGAAGCTGCCCGACACGAATCAGAAATAGGTTGGTCCAGGCTGGAGAGAGAATTTCTGGAGTTCCGCGCCGATCTGCCGCTGCATTATGTCCGCAGAGACGACTATCTGCGCGGCCAGGCCGTTCTGGAAGCAAAACTGGATGCGCTATATAGCAAAATAGAACTGATTCAACGAGGTAACCTTTAAATAAATCCCCGCCGTTAACACGCCGGGGATTTTTTATTTTCTTTTAACTTTTTTCTCTAAAGCAGATTAAAAGACGCCTCACGCCTGATACGCCAAAATACCTCCGAACTGTGACGGAGAGAGAATATCTCCTCTCCTGGCGAATTAAGGAAAGCGTATATGGAAACATTATCTGTTGTAAATACCGTCGCAAATCGGCTGCGTGAATTAAATCCCGATATGGATATACATATTTCATCAACCGGTGCGAAAGTATATATCCCAACAGGACAGCAGGTAACGGTATTAATTCACTACTGCGGTTCGGTTTTTGCCGAACCAGAAAATACGGATGCCACGGTACAAAAACAACTAATCCGGATTTCCGCCACCGTTATTGTTCCGCAAATAAGTGACGCGATAAACGCGCTGGATCGTCTACGTCGTTCGTTGGGGGCATTGAACTTCCAGACTGCGATCGTCCGCTCTGGCTGGAAAGCGAAAAATATATCGGCGACGCCGCAAACTTCTGCCGTTACGCCCTGGATATGACCGCCAGCACCCTGTTTATCGCGGAACAGGAAAGCAAGGACTCCCCCCTGCTTACAGTCGTTAATTATGAGGAAATTCAATGAAATATATCTACAGTGGCCCGGCAAGCGGCGTCACGCTCGCCGACGGTCAGGAAGTCTTACTGTGGCCCAATAGCGAAATCTCGCTGCCGGAAGATAACGAGTGGGTAATCACCATGATTGCCCGCCGTCACCTGACGCCAGTGGTTACGCAAGAAGTAGAAACTAATGAAGAGGAAATTGTCCATGGCAGCTAATTACCTGCACGGTGTAGAGACCATTGAGATCGAAACCGGCCCACGTCCGGTTAAGGCGGTTAAATCTGCGGTTATTGGTCTGATCGGCACCGCGCCATGCGGCCCGATTAACCAGCCGACGCTGTGCCTTTCTGAAAGCGACGCGGCGCAGTTTGGTTTTGGTCCAGATACCGGGAACTTTACCATCCCGCAGGCGCTGAAAGCGATCTACGATCACGGCGCGGGAACGGTCGTGGTCATTAATGTGGCCGATCCTGAGAAATACAGTGTATTAGCCCCCAGTATGTCGGCGCGGGTTGACAATAATCATCAGTTTAAACTTGCCTACTGCGGAGTCAGTAATGTTGAGTTCAGGATATCAGGAGCTGGCACAAAGAATCTGAACCCGGCCGATTATACCGTTGACGCTGCGACTGGCATTGTCACCTGTCCAACGGTTAGTGTTGGGGAAACGGTTCTTATCAGCTATAAACGCCTTGATCCGACAAAAGTCACCTCTGCGGATATTATCGGCACCGTCAATACCGCTGGCGATCGTACCGGTATGAAGCTGTTGCAGGATACCTATAACCTGTACGGTTTCTACCCAAAAATTCTGCTTGCGCCGGTTTTCTGCACCCAGAAATCCGTCTCCACTGAGCTTATCGCCCAAGCGGAAAAGTTGGGAGCCATTACCTACATTGATGCGCCCATCGGCACGACTTTCCAGCAGGTTCTGGCAGGGCGCGGTCCGCAGGGGGCGATTAACTTCAATACCAGTTCCGATCGCGCGCGTCTGTGCTATCCGCACGTTAAAGTGTACGACAGCGCGACGGACAGCGAAGTCCTGGAGCCGCTCTCCTCTCGCGCCGCTGGCCTGCGTGCCAAAGTGGATCTGGAAAAAGGCTTCTGGTGGAGCAACTCAAACCAGGAAATTCAGGGCATTACCGGCGTAGAGCGCTCGCTGTCAGCGATGATCGACGATCCGCAAAGCGAAGTGAATCAACTGAATGAAAACGGCATCACCACCGTCTTCAACAGCTATGGCTCCGGTTTGCGCCTGTGGGGTAACCGTACCGCCGCCTGGCCGACGGTTACTCATATGCGTAACTTTGAGAACGTGCGCCGTACCGGCGATGTAATCAACGAATCGATTCGTTATTTCAGCCAGCAGTATATGGATATGCCGATAAACCAGGCGCTGATCGACGCGCTGACCGAATCGGTGAACACCTGGGGCCGCAAGCTGATTGCCGACGGCGCGTTGTTGGGCTTTGAATGCTGGTACGACCCGGCGCGTAACGAACAGACTGAACTGGCAGCCGGGCATCTGTTGCTGAGCTACAAATTCACCCCGCCGCCGCCGCTGGAACGTCTGACGTTTGAAACCGAAATTACCTCTGAATATTTAGTTTCTCTGGAGAGCAATCGCTAATGGCTGGAAAAATTCAAATTAACCGTATTACCAACGCCAATATTTATCTCGATGGTAATAATCTTTTAGGTCGCGCGAGTGAAATTAAACTGCCTGATATCAGCATGATTATGCAGGAGCATAAAGCGCTGGGGATGGTAGGTAAAATTGAGCTGCCTGCCGGTTTTGACAAACTGGAAGGTGAAATTAAATGGAACTCGTTTTACCACGACGTCATGCGTAAAACGGCAAATCCGTGGCAGGCGGTGGCATTGCAGTGCCGCTCCAGCATCGATTGTTATAACTCGCAGGGTAAAGCGGATCAGTTAGCGCTGGTGACGCATATGACCGTAATGTTTAAAAAGAACCCGCTGGGAACGTTTAAACAGAATGAAAACCCGGAATTCAGCAGCGCCTTCGGCTGCACTTATATTAAACAGGTGGTTGACGGTGAAACGCTTCTTGAACTGGATTATCTGGCGAATATTTTCCGCGTAAATGGCACGGATCAATTAAATGCCTACCGCAATAATATTGGCGGTTAATCACTTCGGGGCTACGGCCCCGAATTTAACACGACGAATAAGGACTACACCATGAACGAAAAATATACCCTGCAATTTCCGTTTACCTCTGCCGCCGGGGAACGTATCGACGTTCTGCAATTACGTCGCCTGAAGGTAAAAGATATGCGCGCCGCGCGCCGCGCCAGCGATAAACCAGAAGAGTGGGATGAGCCGCTGATGGCGGCTATGACCGGGCTGGTAGCCGAAGATCTGGCGGAAATGGATCTGCTGGACTATCAGGCATTGCAGAAACGATTTCAGGCCATGCTTAGCATGGCTACAGAACCCACAGCAACTGTGGCAGGCAATGGCGCTGCTGGCGAGGTGGTTTCGCTTTCCGCCCAGTGAAATTGACGCGCTGTCGGTTGACGATTTTACCTGCTGGCTGGACGAAGCCAGCGCGCAAATTAAACACGAATACGACTCGCAGGCTTAATGCCTGTGGGTTTCCAGACCCAGGCCCGGTTCACTCCTTCCCCGTTCTTTTTTCGGCAAGCAGCCTGTTACCGGGCAACTTATACGAGACACTATTTTGGCCAACGACATTATTACCCAGCTTCAGGCGCGTAATGAGACGTTGACGCAGGCAATAGCCCGTTACGGCTCACTTAACGCCAGCACGCTGCACACGCTCAGTTTTGAGCAAACAAAAATCACCCGGCTTATGCAACAGCTCGCTAACTCTGCCCTTCGCCGGGAAGAGAACGATAAACAGCGCGCCGGGTTGCTGGAAAAAACACAAACGTTCGCCGGACAACTCGGCAAGCTCCTGAACGTTGAGACTCCCGACTGGAAGCTGCCTTACGAATTTCAGGGCAACATGGTCGATATGGCGGCGAAAGGCGGCATGGATAACACCGCGCGGGACGCCCTGAGCCTGAATATCCGCGACTGGAGCCTTGATTTCAATCAGGATCAAAAAGATCTGCAAAGCGCCGCCGCCACGATGATCGAAGGCGGCGTCAGCGCATTGCAGGATCTTAGCCGCTACATGCCCGATATCGCCAAAGCCGCAACCGCCTCCCGCGACAGCGCGCAAAGCTGGGCGCAGGCTGCTCTGGCCACTCGCGACAAACTGAACATCGCTCCTGACGGTTTCCGTTTTGCGCAAAATATGCTGTACAGCGTGGCAAAAAGCGGCGGCGGCTCCGTTGCAGAGCAAACCCAGTGGATTAACGCCTTTGCCGGAAAAACCGGCGCTCAGGGGAAAGAAGGCATTGCGGAACTGACCGCAACGATGCAAATCGCCATGAAAAACGCCCCTGACGCAGGCGCGGCGGCAGCGAATTTCGACCATTTCCTGAAATCTACCTTCTCAAAAGAGACGGACAGTTGGTTTGCTCGTCAGGGCGTGGATCTTCAGGGATCGCTGCTGGAACATCAGCAAAACGGGATCGGCGTGACGGAGGCGATGACCCACATCGTGCAGATGCAACTGGAGAAAATGAACCCGCAGATCCTCGACACCTTCAGGCAAACCATGAAGATTGAGGATCTTTCCGCGCGCGGCGACGCGCTACAGGCCATGGCGGAGAAATTTAACCTCGGCGCGATGTTCGGCGATGCGCAAACGCGGGATTTTCTCGCCCCGATGCTGGCGAATATGGACGAATATCGCCAGCTAAAAGCCTCCGCAATGCAGGCGGCGGGGCAACATTTTATCGATGATGACTTCGCCGCGAAAATGACATCGCCCGGAGAACAGACCAAAGCGTTACAACTGGCGCTTAACGATCTGTGGCTGACCGTCGGCCTGGAACTGATACCCGCCATTGGCGAACTGGCGCAAAGCATCACGCCGCTGGTGCGGCAGTTCAGCGCCTGGCTGCGGGAAAATCCGGCTCTGGTGCAAGGGGTCGCTAAAGTCGTTGGCGTTATCTGGCTGTTCAACGGGGCGCTGAATATTCTCAGGCTGGGAGCAAACCTCATTGCGTCGCCGTTTATTCGCCTGATCGATATCTTCCTGAAGGTCAAAGCCGGTCTGGCGCTGGGCGGCGGCAGTCGCGCGCTGTCGGTTCTGAAATCGTTTGGCAACGGTGCGAAAGGCCTGACGGTGCTGCTGGGAAACGGCCTGATAAAAGGGCTACGGCTGGTCGGCCAGGCGTTTATCTGGCTGGGTCGGGCGCTGCTGATGAACCCTGTCGGCCTGACTATCACCGCTATCGCAGGCGCCGCCTATTTACTTTATCGCTACTGGGAACCGATTTCCGGTTTCTTTGCCGGAGTCTGGGAGCGTATCAAAACCGCCTTTGACGGAGGCATTGCCGGCGTCACGCGTTTAATTCTCGACTGGTCGCCGCTGGGGCTGTTTTACCGCGCCTTCGCCAGCGTACTGGACTGGTTTGGCATTGAACTCCCCGCCAGCTTTAGCGAATTTGGCGGCAATATTCTGGATAGCCTGATCAACGGCATTCTGAATGCGCTTCCTTTCCTGAACGGGGCGATTGAGAAGATAAAAGCGCTGATCCCCGACTGGGCGAAAAGCGCGCTGGGCATCAGCGCTGAAATGCCGTCTGTCGCCGCCGCCGTCCCCGGTATTGCCGGAACAATGGTCGCGCAACAGGCCAGCGCGCCGCTGGCATCGGGAGCGAAAGCGGTGACAACGCCGCTGGCGTCCACGGCCAAAACGATGGCCTCGTCGCAGCCTGTGAAGACGAAAAGCGCCGCCACGTCGCCGACGCCAGCCGCGCTTCCCGGCAAATCCGGCGGGAAACCTTATACGCTGCCCTCCCGCGCGCAAAGCAACGTGCAGGTACACTTTTCCCCGCAGGTTACCGTGCAGGGAAACGGCGCGAATGCCGCCAAAGATATCAACAACGTGCTGTCGCTGAGCAAACGCGAGCTGGAGAGAATGATTAACGATGTCATGGCGCAACAACGGCGCCGGGAGTACGCATAATGTATGCCGTATTAGGCGAAATAGAATTTGACGTCGTCGCTTACTGGGACGAATTTGAAAGCACGATGGGAGTGGATTATACCAGCCATGCCCGTATTGAAGGGAAACCGGGCGTGCAATTTATCGGCGATAAGCTGGACAAAATCACCCTGAAATTCAACTTTCATAGTCAGTATTGCCAGCCGACCACCGAGCTGAACCGTCTGCGGGAAGCGATGACCGCGCACCAGGCGATGGCGCTGGTGTTCGGCAATGGCGATTATCGCGGCTGGTTCGTGATTACCGATCTGACCGCTACCCACCAGCACACCGATCCTTACGGTAACGTCATTGCCCAGGGCGGCAGTCTGTCGCTACAGGAGTACACCGGCGATCCGAAGAGCCCGTTGCTGCCTCCGGCCATCACCACCCAGGAACCGAACATTGACGAGATGTTGGATGAGCTTCCCGACGTTAGCGATTCCTGGTTCGATGAACTGATGAGCGCCGTTGAAGAGGGTATGCGTGAAGCCAAAGAGATGATGGATGAGGTGGCCGACGCCATTGATGACATCAAAAAAACGATCGCCCAGGCGAAAGAACTGGTGAAGGAAGCCAAAGCGCTGAAAGAAAAATGTGGCGATATCGTCGATTCGCTGAAAAAAACCATGAGTTCGATAGACGCGCTGTTCCAGCAGCCGCTGGATCTGCAAACGCTGGCCGGGCTGCCGAAAGCGCTGGCGGCAAAAATGCAGGAACTGATCGACAGCCTGCCGGGGATCCGCGAATGCGCAGGCGATGCCGGCACGCTTATCGAACACGCCGAATCGCTGTTTGACGCTATCACCAGCAGCGTCGCGGAAGCGACTTACGACAGCGCCGCGACGCTGGTCAATCAGGCGCGCGGCACGCTGCAAACAAGCGCCCCTGACGTGAGCCAGCTTGCTGCCGCCGATATTACGAGGAGTCTGTAATGCGCTACCTTGAACATGTCACCACCGACGGCGAACGCTGGGATAATCTCGCCTGGCGCTATTACGGCGATGCGCTGGCCTACGAACGCATCATCGCGGCCAATCCGCACGTCGCTATTATGCCGGTTTTGCCGTCAGGCGTGCGGCTGATCATCCCGGTTATCAGCGTCACGCAAACGACCCCGGAGCTACCGCCATGGCTGAGATAACGGTATCCGGCGGGGTGTTCGCCACCCTGACGCCCATTTTTACCCTTTGGTACGGACATAAAGAGATCACTTACGACATCGCGCCTTATGTCACCAGCATCAGTTACAGCGATAGCATTAAAAACGAGTCGGATGTTATTGCCATTGCGCTGGAAGATAGCGCCGGGCGCTGGGTAAACGAATGGTATCCGGGAAAAGGCGACACGCTGGCGCTGCGCCTGGGCTACCAGGGCGAAGATCTGCTCGATTGCGGAACCTATATCATTGATAAAATTGATATCAGCGCGCCGCCTTCGACGGTCAATATCGACGGTATCGCCACCTCGGTCAGCAAAGCGCTACGCACCAAAAACAGTCAGGGCTTTGAGGAGACGACGCTTTCCGCCATCGCCAGTCGCATCGCGCAAAAACACGGTTTAACGCTGGTGGGCAAGATTGCGCCGCTGACGATTGATCGGGTCACGCAATATGCCGAAACCGATGTGGCGTTTCTCAAACGGCTGGCGAGTGAATATGGCTATACCGTGAAAATGACGGCGACGGAGCTTATCTTTTCGCATCTGCCGACGCTGCGCTGTCTGGCGCCGGTGAAGACGCTCAGGCGGACGGATATTTCGCACTACACGTTCAAAGATACCATCAACCGGATCTACAAAAACGCCACCGTGCAACATCAAAATAGTAAGCAAAAAGAACTGGTTATCTATACCCATGATAGCCAGGAAAAGACCTCGGCGCTCGGTGCGGCGACCAGCGCCGATACCCTGAAGATCAACAGTCGCGCCCCAGATGCCGGCGCGGCGCAGGCTAAAGCCAATGCTGCGCTGGACAGCCACAACGAATACCAGCAAACCGGCACGCTCAGCATGATGGGCTGCCCGCAGTTGACGGCGGGCAACAAGATAGAACTGAGCGATTTTGGCGTGCTTTCCGGGCAGTGGCTGATTGATAAATCCATGCACAAACTTACGCGCAGCGGCGGCTACACTACCGAAATCGACATTTCACGCGGACCGGCAACCAGCCAGTAAGGAGACAATATGAAAGGCGTTACCCGCCAGACGGGCATTATCAGTGATATTGATGAGGCGGTCGTGCGCGTCAGAGTCACTCTACCGGAGTGCGATAACCTGCGCAGTAACTGGCTTGCGGTGCTGCAACGCAACACGCAGGACAACAAAGATTACTGGTTGCCGGATATTGGCGAACAGGTGGAGGTTTTGCTCGACGACAACGGCGAGGATGGGGTGGTGCTGGGCGCGGTCTACTCCAGCGTGGATACCGCGCCGCTGGCCTCGCGCGACAAGCGCTACGTGCAGTTTTCCGACGGCGCGGCCTTTGAATATGACCGTGCGTTACACCAGCTCACTGTCAACGGCGGCATAGAAAAAATCGTCATTGAAGTGAAGGAACGTACGCAGCTTACTTCACCGCAAGTAGAGGTCAGGGCGCAGCACGTCACGGTGATATCAGAAACCGTAGACGTGGCGGCCACCTCCGTGGGCGTCAAGGCGGTAGATGTCAACGTGGAAGCGCCCCATACGGGCATTAAAGCGCTGAATGTCACCGTCGATGCGCCGCTCAGCACCTTTACCGGCGACGTTACCGTGATGAAAAAACTCACCTGGCTTGGCGGTATGGCAGGCAGCGGCGGCGTCGGAAACAGCGCGGTGATTACCGGCAACGTGAATATCCTCGGCAACGTTAACGCCAGCGGTTCAGTGATGGACAGCGGCGGCAACTCCAACCACCACTCTCACTAACCTGCAAATTGCTGGATGGTGGCTTCGCCTTATCCAGCCTGCAAAAGGTGCATAAACACCGGCCCGGTAAGCGCAGAAGCGCCACCGGGCAAATTGCTGGAGGATATTTATTTCAGCGCAACGTGATTAAGCCCTTTTCCCGCGCTATTTCCGATGAAAATGTAATCACTTTGCGCTGCAAATATTGCATATATGTATATTGGAAAACTAACGCTATTTTTTACTTTAACTTCGCCCTGCTTACATAAAATCTGCTGTTCAGGAATGATCCTCTCAGTTTTGTCTGGTAGACTTCGCTGAATTACAACTTCTTGATTGCTATAATGATAAAATTATTTATAAAGTACGTTTCGATAGGCGTACTTAATACTGCTTTGCACTGGGCTATCTTTGCCCTTTGCGTCTATGGATTTCAAACAAGTCAGGCTTTGGCAAACGTAACGGGCTTTGCTGTCGCTGTCAGTTTTAGTTTTTTCGCTAACGCCCGGTTTACCTTTGGAGCCAGCGTATCAACCGGACGTTATTTGCTGTACGTCGGTTTTATGGGCGTGCTGAGCGCCGTCGTGGGATGGACAGGCGACAAGTGTGCTATGCCTCCCATTTTTACGCTCATTGTATTTTCCGCAATTAGCCTTATTTGCGGATTTTTATATTCCAGATTCATTGTTTTCAGGAATGAGAAATGAAAATTTCATTAGTGGTTCCCGTCTTTAATGAAGAGGACGCGATCCCTATTTTCTATAAAACGGTCAGAGAATACAGTTCACTTAAACCTTATAACGTTGAGATTATCTTCGTTAATGATGGGAGTCACGATGCGACTGAATCAATCATCAGCGCATTAGCTGTTGCCGATCCTCTTGTTGTTCCGATCTCATTTACCCGCAATTTTGGTAAAGAACCTGCACTTTTTGCCGGATTGGATTACGCGACCGGAGATGTGGTGATCCCTATCGATGTTGATTTACAAGATCCCATCGAAGTAATCCCACATTTGATCAATAAATGGCAGGCTGGTGCAGAAATGGTGCTGGCTAAGCGTATCGATCGTTCAACGGATGGCCACCTGAAGCGTAAAAGCGCTGAGTGGTTCTACAGGCTGCATAACAAAATCAGTACGCCAAAGATTGAAGAGAATGTCGGTGATTTTCGATTGATGTCGCGCGAGATTGTAGAAAATATCAAGCTATTACCAGAACGTAACCTTTTCATGAAAGGTATACTTTCATGGGTTGGAGGTCAAACAGATGTTGTCGAATATGCCCGTGCTGAACGTGTCGCAGGTAGCTCAAAATTTAATGGCTGGAAACTCTGGAACCTGGCGCTGGAGGGGATTACAAGTTTTTCTACTTTCCCTTTGCGTATCTGGACGTATATAGGAGTGAGCGTTTCTGCCCTCTCCCTGATATATGCCATGTGGATGATCATTGATAAATTGATGTGGGGAAACCCTGTTCCTGGTTATCCTTCGCTTATGACCGCGATTCTCTTCTTAGGCGGCATCCAGCTTATCGGCATAGGCATCATGGGTGAATATATCGGACGCGTTTACACGGAGGTGAAGCAAAGACCCCGCTATATCGTGAAAAACAAAAAAACAATGATGGAATAATGATTACTATGCTCAAGATATTACCGAAAACGGCGATGATACTACTGGCTTTTTTGGCCATTTTTCTTATTGAATGGTATACCCCCATTCACTCTGATGATTACCGCTATTACCTTTTAGGAATTTCGCCGGAATCACATTTTCATCATTATATGACCTGGAGTGGCAGGATTATAGCTGATTACACCAGCGCACTCATCCTGTATACACGTTCTCAACTCGTGTATTCCATCAGCGCTGCCGTTTCGACACTGGTATTTTGTTATTTCATTGTGAAGACACCCTCAGGCACATTACGCTGGAATAAATCCGACTACTTATTATTCCCACTAATATTCTTCACTTACTGGATTTCGAACCCGAATTTGGGTCAAACCACTTTCTGGATCGTTGGTGCTGCGAATTATTTGTGGACGAATCTGTTCGTTGTTGCATGGCTGTTCTTCTTTTACACCATAACAATAAAAAACAGTAAAGCGATCAGCCCGTGGGTTGCATTACTAAGCTTTATGGCAGGCTGTTCCAATGAAAGCGTCTCACCTTTCGTCTCGCTTATTTCTGTTCTGGCCATTGCATACGAGTTATGGCAAAACAAATCTGTTTCGCGCAATAAGATAGTTTATAGTCTCTGTGCAATCGCAGGTTCATGCGTATTGATACTTTCTCCGGGCAATTTCATCCGCGCCAGCGGAAAAGAATTCTGGTATGGAAGGCCGATTTTTGAACGTATTTTCATTCACTTAACAGAACGCGTTCATAACCATCTGGCGCTGATCTGGATAGCTTATGTTGTTTTGTTATTGCTGGTCTTACTGGTCATATTCAATAAGCAGATTCGCGCCAAAATTGATAAAACGTCCCTTATCTGCGCTGCGTTAGTCGTATGTATAGGTATTGGCACTTCCTTAATCATGTTCGCGTCGCCGTCCTACCCCGATCGGGTTATGAACGGTACGTTTATGTTTTTCCTTTTAGCTATCTCCTTCATCGCTTACGCCCTGTTGAAAAGCGGCGTTAAGGCTGGAGTCGTCGGCGTAACTGCCGTGACTGTTCTCTGTGGTATCGTATTCCTTTGGTCCTATTCATTGATGCTTAACGGTTATAAAAAAACGGCCGGACAGGAAATCGTAAGACAAAAAATCATTACTAAAGAAATAGCGGCAGGTAAACAGAAGTTTATCATCCCTGACTATTATTTCGTCAAGTTGCAAAATAGCGGTGGTCATTTTGGTTTATTCCATGATCCTGCTGTTTACGGCGAGTATTATCATGTACAAGCTATTTTCAAAAAGAAAGTCAATTTTGATTATTCTGTAATCGCTAATGGAGCGAAGCACAGCCTTTCCAATGAAACGACGGCTTATAGCAACACCCGCGGGGATTTCGCTATTATCAGCCGGGAGCAGCTAACGGGTTCGATCACACTCTCGGTTAATGGACGGCAGAAAACGATTCCAGTTGAAAAAATGAAGCACGCAGAAATCAATGATGAATTCTGGTACTACGCTTCTGTAGGCAAAGGTGAAATTACAGCAATTTCATTTTAACTTTACGTAAAACGCAATCTTCGCCATTTAACAAAATGTGCATCAACACAGGCCCGGTAAGCGCAGAAGCGCCGCCGGGCAAAACACATTCTGACCCCGCCATCAATTATTTCCTTAAAGCGCTTTAATATCTCTCCCCCCGCCGGAAGGCGAAAATAGCCTCATGAACACGAAAACACGACCCTCGACCCTGCACTGGCAACCTGCCTTGCAACGTCCTGAAGAATACGTCTGCGGGCTGGATGATATTCATCAGGCAATACACATCATTCTGCGCACGCCGCGCGGCAGCGATCCCCACAGGCCGCTTTTTGGCAGCAATCTGTGGCGCTATATCGATTACCCGATCGAGCGGGCCATTCCGCACGTTGTTCGGGAGTCGGTGGAAGCGATTCGCATGTGGGAACCCCGCTGCCGGTTGCTGAAGGTGACGCCGACGATTGACGGCGAACACCTGACGTTACGCGTGCAATGGCGCGCCGCAGACGGCGTAATCAACTCAACGGAGGTGTTATGGCGATAGCCGAACCCGACTTTATTGACCGCGATCCCGCGCAAATCACCAGCGAGATGATTGCGCAATATGAAGAAGCCAGCGGTAAAAAACTCTATCCGGCGCAGGCTGAGCGGCTGCTCATTGACCTGTTTGCTTATCGTGAAAACCTTGTCCGCATCGCCATCCAGGAGGCAGCGAAGCAAAACCTGGTCGCGTATTCCCGTGCGCCGATGCTGGATTATTTAGGCGAGCTGGTTGGCGTTCACCGTCTGCCCGCTCAGGCGGCAAAAACCACGCTGCAGTTTTCTGTTACTCAAGCGGTTAAAAGTAACCTGGTGATTCCACAGGGTACCCGCGCCAGCGCGTCGGATAGCGTGATGTTCGCCACCGACGAAGATGTTCTGTTGCCTGCGGGCAGCCTGAGCGTTGCGGTAACTGCAACCTGTGTAGCAACCGGTGAATCCGGCAATAACTGGCAACCTGCGCAAATCAGCGCGCTGGTGGATCGGGTAGGCAATTACGATCTCAGCGTCACCAATCTGACGGCCTCAAGTGGCGGCTGCGGCGAAGAGAACGACGACGCGCTACGTAAACGCATCCAGCTAGCGCCGGAAAGTTTCAGCAACGCGGGCAGCTATGGCGCCTATCGCTTCCATACGCTCTCGGTCAGCCAGTCGATTATCGACGTGGCGGTGCTGGGGCCGGATGAAGGGCTGGCGGAAGGCTGCGTGGAACTCTATCCGCTGACCCTGAACGGTCTGCCGGGGCCAGAGCTTCTTGCCCAGATCGAACGGGAGGTGAGCAAAGAGAAAAAGCGCCCGCTAACCGATAAGGTGAGCGCTAAATGTTCTCCGCGCGTACCTTATCAGATCCGCGCCCGGTTGACGCTGTTTACCACCGCCGATCAGGAGACGACGCTTGCCGCCGCGCGTGAAGCGATTAATACATGGACGCGCTCGCGCCAGACCCGGCTGGGCCAGGACATTGTGCCAAACCAGATAATTAAAGTATTACAGGTTGACGGCGTTTACGACGTCGCGCTGGATATGCCTGCGAAAAAGGTACTACAGGCGCACGAATGGGCGGAATGCACGGCCATTGACGTGACGATTGCCGGAGTCAGCGATGGATAAACTGCTTCTGCCGCCGCCGCTGGCCAGCGACGAACGTTTCTCAATTCTGGCAAATATCGCCGCCGAACGCTTTGCGCAAATCGACCTGACGGCGTTGCTGGTCTATCTGGTGGATATCGTTGATGCCTCGGCATTGCCCTCGTTGGCCGGGCAGTTTCATGTTCAGGGGCTTGAAGGCTGGCTATTTGCCGCCAATGAACAGGAGAAACGAGAGTTAATTAAACAGGCGATTGAACTGCATAAATATAAAGGAACTCCCTGGGCCGTTCGCCGCGTTCTGGAAATATTATCCTTACCCGGCACGATTTCCGAATGGTTTGAGTATGGCGGTAAGGCTTATTTTTTTAAGGTTGAAATTGAGCTAATTAACCAGGGCATGGATGAAAATCTGTTTAATAACCTGGTCGATCTTATTCATGAGTATAAGAACGTGCGCTCAAAGCTGGAAGCGTTAATTGTCTGGATAATTAACCAAAGCGCTATTCCTGTTATCGGCAGCGCGCTTTACGGTGGAGAAATAACGACCGTCTTACCCTTCCAGGTTCTGGAAGTTCAACAAACTAAACCGATCTATTTCGGTACAGGGCAATGGAGCCTTGAAATTACATCTATTTACCCGGAGTAATTATGGATAATGAGTTTTATACCCTCCTGACCGACTGGGGAATGGCGAAAATCGCCAGTGCCCTTGCGGATAAGAAACAGATACATCTGCAAAAGATGGCGGTTGGCGACGGCGGCGGACAATATTATGAACCGACCGCCAGCCAGACCAATTTACGCCACGAAGTCTGGCGCGGCGAGATGAATACGCTGACCGTTGCGCCGAATAACCCTAACTGGCTGATTGCCGAGTTGGTGCTGCCGGAGGATGTTGGCGGCTGGTACGTACGTGAAGTGGGCGTATTCGACGACGAGGGCGAGCTGATCGCCATCGGCAAATTCCCGGAATCCTACAAACCGCTGCTGCCGGGCGGCTGCGGCAAGCAGGTCTGTATCCGCCTGATTATGGAGGTCTCCAACACCACGGCGGTGACGCTGACGGTCGATCCGAGCATTGTGCTGGCGACGCGCGACTATGTGGATGCCCGGCTGGACGAGCATGAACATTCGACAAATCACCCGGATGCGACATTAACGCAGAAAGGGTTTACGCAGCTCAGTAATGCCACCGACAGCGATGACGAAACCAAAGCGGCTACGCCAAAGGCGGTAAAAGCGGCGATGGCGGAAGCGCGTAATCACACGCATACCTGGAACCAGATTAGCGGCGTTCCGGACGGTACGCTGACGCAAAAGGGGATTGTTAAGCTTAACAGCGCGACGGACAGCACCAGTACGACGGAGGCGGCAACGCCCAGTGCGGTAAAGGCGGCGATGGATAAGGCGAATGCGGCAGCTCCGGCCAGCCATACTCACGCCTGGAACCAGATTACCGGCGTCCCGGACGGTACGCTGACGCAAAAAGGGATCGTGAAGCTTAACAGCGCGACGGACAGCACCAGTACGACGGAGGCGGCAACGCCCAGTGCGGTAAAGGCGGCGATGGACAAGGCAAACGCGGCGGCCCCGGCGAACCATACTCATACGCAGTTTTTTACCACAAATGGGACATTTACGGTTCTAGATGGAGTGACGACTCTATTTATCGAAGTAATGGGCGGTGGCGGCGGTGGGGCTGGCGGGTCTCAATCAATCAATTACGAGGCGCGTGGCGGTCACGCTGGAGAACAAATTGTCAGTATTGTTAATGTAGTTCCAGGCCAACAATTTCCCGTAAAAATTGGAGCTGGTGGGTGTGGGGGAGCATTTTGGTCAAATCCCCCGACGACATCAGTAGGAACAGTGACTGATCAAACGACTATCTATAGAAAGAGTTTTGATGGCGGTAGTTCCTCCTTCTCAGACATCACTGCGGCTGGGGGAATTGGAGGCGAAAGTATTTACCATACTAGAAATATTCAACCTTATATTAAATTTGTTGATCATCCTATGCCATATGCCTCGCACGAAATGGTTGTATATGCAGAATTATACTATGGACACAGCGGTGAAGGCTCACTTTATGGAGCCGGAGGGAAACCAGGAACAGTTATAACCGAATCATTAGCGAATGGAGGATATAAAGCAAATATGATACCTCCTACATCAGCGACAGGCTATGGTGCAGGAGGGGCTGGCGGCTCCTATCTTCCACCATTTAATTATCCAAATAGTGACTTAACAAATCTTGGAAATACCAGTGGCACAAATGGCTCCCCTGGTTTCGTAAAAATTTCATGGTAAATTAAAATGGCAAAATACGCATATTATGATCCACAATTATTTATTGTCCTGGACTGGATGGATACAGAACTCTACAATTATCCAGAAAGAAAATATTTGATTGAAGTTACTGAACAACAATGGCAAGAATACGCAAACACGAATAATCGTACCTGGGTTAATAGTGAAACATTATCATTTGTCACTGCTCCACCACCAGGTAACTTTTATAAGCTGGAAAAAGGCGAATGGGTATTTGATGAAACTCAGATGCGTATGGTTCTTAGCGATATAAAAGCAGCCAAAATTCAGCAAATCAAAACCCGGCGCGACACCGTTACCGCCGATTACATCATTATCGACGGCAACCATTTCCACAGCGATGCTAACAGCCGTATTCAACAAATGTCACTCACCAGAATGGGTCAGGCAAAGCAGATTCCGGCAGGGTTAATGTGGCAGACCAAAAATAACGGTTTGATTAAACTGACCAACGACATCGCCGCGCAGTTTGAAACCGTCACTATGGATCACGACATGCGCCTGTTTGCCAACGCGCAGCGGCATATTGCGGCGGTAGAAGCGCTGGGGAATATCCAGGAAGTGCTCGACTACGACTATTCATCAGGCTGGCAGCCATGAGTCAAACCACTGTCTGGCTCGCTTGCTATAAGGGGCGATCGGAGTATCGCGGCATCGCCAGGTTTGCCGACTGGCTCACGCGCAAAGTCACGCGCGGTATCTATTCTCACTGTGAACTGGCGGTAGAACACGGCGGTAATGAATACCTGTGCTACTCCGCGTCGTTTCGCGATCGCGGCGTGCGGGGAAAGATAATACCGTTACCGGACGATAAGTGGGATAAGCTACCGTTAAAGGCCACGTTGCCGGAAGTGGAAGTCTTTTTCCGCAAACACAACGGCAAACGCTATGACTGGCAGGGCGCGCTCGGTATCGCGCTGTATAACCGGGAGCGCAAAGATAAACTGTTTTGCAGCGAGTTTTGCGCTGAATTTCTCGGACTAAACGATAGCTGGCGCTACTCCCCCAGCCACCTTTATGCCTTAGTCAGTAGCTGGCAATACGATTGCTGAATCTCTCGCCGGGTATAAAGCCCGGCGGTGTTGAATTAAGTAATACCCGTTAGTATTTATTTGTTAGCATCAAATGTTCAGTTTGCATAGCAAATGAAGTATTATAAAAAACCATCTTATAGTATTTTTACCAATTGATACGTGCCCCCCCTACGATAATAACACTTATTTAACAAGATAGCTTTCTTCATTGGAGGAAGAAAAAATCAAACTCTTACATTGCTTATTATTTTCCATATCTAAAAAAGGAAATGGATTACGGGAATACTGGCGACATGAGATTATTCGCAGTAATGAATTTTTATTATATCGATTACTTATGCAGGCCAATAACAATCGCCGTCGTAATTTTTTTATTTTGGTGGCGTCTGGCAAATGAGATGTATATCTATGGTTCAAAAAAACAGAAAAAAACTGGATTATGGATTAATCGCAAGCTAAATTCCAAATTTGGAATTGATATAGAGCTGGGAGCAGTAAAAAGGGGAAATAAGATCACTCCCATCCCAACTCTTATTTTATATATCCCCATGAAAATATAAAAGACAAAACAATCATTAAAACATTTATCAACTTACATTACATATATTAATAACATTATAAACAAATAAATTACATTCACATCTTGAATGTAATTAAACTTCGATAACCATATGAACACTAATTTTGTTGCAATATAAAGCACATTAAATATAGTGGAACATGGCTAAAATCACCTAATATTCACCGGGGAATATAATGATTATTGTTTCTGTGCTCAGACAAAGCAAAGACTTCACCACAAAACATGCTCAATGGTTACATAAGCAGCTCAAAGGTTATGATTCTGTTTGTTTAACAGATGCGCTAAAGATAAAAGGGGTAAATACAGCGCCTCTTTTGTATGATTGGCCAGGATGGTGGGCAAAACTAGAACTTTTCAATCCACTGCATCCTGTTCTTGGTAATGAGGATATTCTCTATATTGATATAGATAGCGTTATTGTGGGAGATATTACTCCTCTGACAACTATGAAAAAAATAACATTACTTAATGACTTTTCTCAGCATGGTGCTTCAGTTGCGCCAGCAACAGGTATTATGTTTATTCCTGCACCCGCAAAAAAAAATGTGTGGGATGAATTTATGAAAAATCCTGAAAAGGAAATCAATGCCATAAGAACCCCGCCCTATCATGGCGATCAAGGATTTATCGGCAGAATATGTCAAGATGCTGAAAGATGGCAAAACATCTTACCCGGAAGAATTATTAGTTACAAAGCTAATATAGCAACACCAAAAATGATTGGTTTTAACCCTGAACTATACGATGGGACAGGTAATGGAAAATTACCTGACGGAGCAAGCATAGTCTGTTTTCATGGTTCCCCTCGCCCCTGGAACACAGCATTGCCCTGGGTGCCTTATTTTAGTTTAAAAAACACAATCCAAAGCAAAGTGAAACAATATAAGTTATCACTGCGTTAAAGCTTCCTTCTCTTCAATGCCGGCGCTTTTCTTTACGCCACCAGAACCTCTATATATTTCTAATACGGTAGCGTAAGCGCCATCGGGCGATGCGTTGCCGGATGGCGACGCAGGCGCGTCATCCGGCCTGCCACGTGCCCACACTGGATCATGAGCGTAATTTGTTTGAATAATCTTCCTTCACGCGATAAACAATAACTATGGTCTGGCTCGATCCTGACCCGTTGATAACAAACACAACATACTTGCAAGGAAAACAACATGCTCGCCGTCATTACCCGGCTGTTCCCGTTATGGGCGCTGCTGCTCTCTCTCATTGCGTATTACACACCATCCACCTTTACTCCTGTTGGGCCGTGGGTCGCGACACTACTGATGTTGATTATGTTCGGTATGGGGGTCCATCTTAACGTTGACGACTTTAAACGCGTGCTCTCCCGACCAGCCCCTGTCGCCGCAGGGATATTCCTGCACTATCTGGTAATGCCGCTCGCGGCATGGCTGCTGGCGTTGCTGTTTAAGATGCCGCCAGATCTGTCCGCCGGGATGGTACTGGTCGGCAGCGTAGCCAGCGGCACCGCCTCTAACGTAATGATCTATCTGGCGAAGGGAGACGTCGCGCTCTCAGTCACCATTTCATCGGTCTCCACGCTGGTCGGCGTGGTCGCCACACCACTACTCACGCGCCTGTACGTCGATGCCCATATTCAAGTCGACGTGATGGGTATGCTGCTGAGCATTCTACAGATTGTGGTCATTCCAATCACGCTGGGGCTGGTGATTCACCATCTGTTTCCGCGCGTAGTGAAAGTGGTAAAACCTTATCTGCCAGCATTCTCGATGGTGTGCATTTTGGCAATCATCAGCGCGGTGGTCGCGGGTTCAGCTTCACATATCGCCTCCGTCGGCTTTATGGTGATCATCGCGGTGATCCTGCATAACACCCTTGGCCTGCTTGGCGGCTACTGGGGTGGACGTCTGTTCGGTTTTGATGAGTCAACCTGTCGAACGCTGGCGATCGAAGTCGGGATGCAGAACTCTGGTCTTGCTGCTGCACTGGGTAAAATCTACTTTGGCCCGCTCGCAGCGCTGCCTGGCGCGCTGTTCTCAGTGTGGCACAACCTTTCAGGGTCACTACTGGCTGGTTACTGGTCCGGGAAACCGATTGTTGAAAAATCGGGCGAAACGGCAAAGGTAAATTAAAATATTGCCGGGTGGCGCAAGCTTACCCGGCTTACACGCTATCCGCCCGTTGCGTATTGCCGTAGACTAAATGCATCGGCTAACTGAGGGCACCCGTATGGCACTCCCCCGCATTACCCAAAAAGAGATGACCGAGCGCGAACAGCGCGAACTGAAAACGTTGCTGGACCGCGCCCGTATTGCGCACGGTCGTCCGCTGACCAATTCTGAGACCAACAGCGTAAAAAAGGAGTACATCGATAAGCTGATGGCGCTGCGTGAGGCTGAAGCGAAAAAAGCCCGCCAGTTGAAGAAAAAGCAGGCGTATAAACCCGATACGGAAGCGTCATTCTCCTGGTCGGCGAATACGCCGACGCGCGGCAGACGTTAACGTCCTTTTTTCTTTCGTCCCGGCGAGGTAAAGCGCTTACCGCCTGATGCCGGGCGTGCTTTCTCATTGCTTTTTTCGATCGCCACGACCGGTCGCTTAATACCCGTGGTCTTCGGCTTCGCTTTGGCCTTTGGTTTGGCTTCGGAAGAGGAACGCTCAATCAATTTAAACAGATCGATCAGCTCATCGTCCGTCAGATCGCGCCACTCGCCCAGCGGAATCCCGCTCAGGCTGACGTTCATAATGCGCGTACGCTCCAGTTTCGTCACTTCATAACCAAAGTATTCACACATACGACGGATCTGACGGTTTAATCCCTGCACCAGGGTAATGCGAAAGACAAACGGCGCCTCTTTTTTCACCTTACATTTTTTGGTGACAGTACCCAGAATCGGCACGCCAGCGCCCATACCACGAATAAACTCGTCGGTAATCGGTTTATCCACCGTCACCAGATACTCTTTTTCGTGATCGTTACCGGCACGCAGAATCTTATTGACCAGATCGCCGTGGTTAGTCAGAAATATCAGCCCCTGCGAGTCTTTATCCAGACGACCAATCGGGAAGATACGTTTGCTGTGGTTCACAAAATCGACAATATTGTCGCGTTCGCCGTCTTCAGTGGTACTGACAATGCCAACCGGTTTATTCAGCGCAATCAGCACTAAATCATCCGCTTCTCGCGGCTCAATCAACCGACCATTTACTTTAACAACATCCCCGGCGACCACCTGATCGCCAATGGCGGCGCGTTTGCCGTTGATAAAGACATTGCCCTGTTCGATAAAACGGTCCGCCTCGCGACGCGAACAGATGCCGCTTTCACTGATATATTTATTAAGCCGGGTAGATGTGTCGGTCAGCATATTTACTCTCTGAGAAATTTTTCTACATAAACGTTGGGAATGTGACTTACCACATCAAATCGTCAGGAACTTTAAAATCGGCATACGGATCATCTTCGTCCTGCTCTTCCTGACTCAGCGCACTGTTTACGACAATACTGTCCGCATCTCGTTGTGCGATTTTATCGGCGACGCTCGCGGGAATAATCGCATATTCACATTCACCGCTGTTATTGATAACCAGACGCGCAATCGCGAGACGCCCATTAATCAGTTGCGTCTGAGTGAGCTTATCCACGTCTATTTTTTTGATGACGTTATTATCGGTGAAGTTAAAACCAATATCGCCTTTAGATACATTGATTCTATTCATTTCAATAAGTTGCTTAACCTGAGCTTTAAACTCTTTCGCTAAAACCGCTTGTTTTTGCTGTTCACTGAGTTGTTTATCACGCTCAAGTTGCGCCTTTTTATTTTCTTCCACCGCTTCTCTGGCCTCACGAGCCTGAACGCGTGATTTTTTAGCCGTGCGTTGGACTTTGGCCATTTTTTTGCTGGTCACCAATCCCGCTTGTAGCAGTTGCTCTTGTAAGGTCAGTTTTGCCATTTTCGTCTCTAAACGTGTTAAATAATTTTGCGGATTATACCTGTAATTTTTCAGGCGATACCAGATGGCAGATCTGGCCTGGTGTCACTTTTAGCGACCTCGCTTTGCCTGTAACACGCGCAACATCATGAGCCATATCAGTAAGACATTAAATGGATAATGGTAGCATTATTACGTTTTGACATTTCCTGATGAGGTGGAGAAGTAATGGAACTGCTTTTATTAAGTAACTCGACGCTGCCGGGTAAAGCCTGGCTGGAACACGCTCTGCCGCTGATAGCGAATCAATTGAACGGTCGACGTTCAGCCGTGTTTATTCCGTTTGCCGGCGTCACGCAAACATGGGACGAGTACACGGATAAAACCGCAGAGGTACTTGCGCCATTAGGGATAAACGTCACAGGGATTCATCGTGTCGCCGATCCGCTTGCGGCGATTGAGAAAGCGGAAATCATTATTGTCGGCGGCGGAAATACCTTCCAGCTACTGAAAGAATCGCGTGAACGCGGGCTGCTGGCGCCGGTGGCGGACAGGGTAAAACGCGGCGCGCTGTATATCGGCTGGAGCGCGGGCGCCAACCTTGCCTGCCCGACTATCCGCACGACCAACGATATGCCGATCGTCGATCCAAACGGTTTCGACGCGCTGGATCTGTTCCCACTGCAAATTAATCCTCACTTCACTAACGCCTTGCCGGAAGGTCATAAGGGCGAGACCCGCGAGCAGCGTATTCGCGAACTGCTGGTGGTCGCGCCGGAACTGACAGTGATTGGTTTGCCGGAAGGTAACTGGATTCAGGTGAGCAACGGCCAGGCGGTTCTCGGCGGCCCGAATACCACCTGGGTGTTTAAAGCAGGCGAAGAGGCCGTGGCGCTGGAAGCGGGTCATCGCTTTTAATCCCTGGAACATTGAATGCCGAATGGCGGGCCTACGCGCATGTTCTCCGTAGGCCCCGCCATCCGGCATTTCACTTAATACTCGCCGCGTTCCTCGTCCTGATCCGGCTGTTCCAGTACGCTATAGGCGACCGAACAGAACAGTGAGTTAAGACGCTTCATATCGCCCAGCAGCCCTAAATGAAGCGAGCTGGTTTCAATGCTTTGCACGTTCTGCTGGTGCAGGCGGTCGACATGCGCATGTGAGTATCGGCGATTAAGTATACGGAAGCGATGTTTACTGCGGCGCAACCGACGGGCGCTGGTGACATCGCCGGAGAAAAAGACCGACATCGCCAGTTGCAGATTACTGAGCAGTTGATCGTAAAGCGCATCCAGCTCTTTCAATCCTTCTTCTGAAAATGCCCGACGCGCCGCCAGCGACTTGTCGGCAATCTCACTGCCCATTCGCTCGATAATATCCGACGCCTGTTCGAGGTTCAGGGCCATCTCAATAATCTCCGCCCACCGGCGGGACTCCTCCGCCGCCAGCTCGTCTTTCGGCATTCGCGCCAGATAAAGCTTAATCGCGGTGTAGAGCACGTTAACGTCATCCGCCAGCTTGCGCAGCGCTTTCTCTTCACGCGGTTCGCCGTGCATGACCTTTTTTAGCCCTTCCATCATCTGTTCCATCGCATCGCCAATGCGCAACACCTCACGGGCAGCATTGGCCAGCGCCAGCGTTGGCGTATCCAGCGCGCTGACATCCAGATGTTTCGGCTTCAGATGGGTATCCAGTTCAGGCTCATCACGAATAATTCGTTTACAAAAACGCGCCATCAGCTCGGCAAATGGCACCATCGCCAGGCAGCGCACCAGGTTATAGAAAACGTGGAAATAGATCACCAGCTCTGATTTCGGTAGCGATAGCTCATCCATCAGATTCGCCAGCGGATGGACAAACGGCAGGATGACCAGGCTGCCGATCAATTTGAACAATAGGCTGCCGAGCGCTACGCGACGCGCGGCAGCATTGGCGGCGCTGTTATTGAGCATCGCCAGCAGCCCCGATCCCAGATTGGCGCCGATGACCAGGCACAACGCCACCGGGAACGATATAATCCCCGCCGCCGTCAGGGTCGCCGTCAGCAACACCGCCGCCAGGCTGGAATAACTGATGATAGCGAACATCGCGCCAATCAGCGCATCCAGCATAATGTCGCCTGTCAGCGACGCGAAAATGACCTGCACGCCATTAGCCTGAGTGATCGGCGTCACTGCCTGCACAATCAGCTCCAGCGCCAGTAGAATCAGGCCAAGCCCGATACCGACGCGACCCAGCTGCCCGGCGCGGGACTGCTTACGTCCCAAAAAGAAAATCACGCCGATAAAAATCAGCAGCGGCGACAGCCACGAGAGATCGAAGGTCAGGATACGCGCCATTAGCGCGGTCCCCACGTCGGCGCCAAGCACGATCACCAGCGCGGGCGTCAGGGCGACAAGATCCTGGGCGACAAACGACGTTACCAATAAAGTGGTGGCGTTACTGCTTTGTACCAGCGCGGTAACACCGATACCCGCACAAAAGGCGAGCGGTTTCTTTTCCACGCTGCGGCTGAGGACAGTGCGTAGACGCGCGCCAAACACGCGCATTACGCCAGTACGAACGATATGTGTTCCCCATACCAACAGCGCAACGGCAGAAAGTAGATGGAGCAAAGTTAACACGGCGTCAGGTTCTCCTTATCGTTATACGTTTTCCTGAAGCTCACTTGCGATAAATTGCCTGATGGCGCACAGCGTTAAGGCCTGCTGGCGTTGCACGCCACCGGGCTTACCATACGTAATACGGTATGCTGGATAAGGCGTTTACGCCGCCATCCGGCAAATTCAGCGTAGAGCCTTCCTTCAGTATAAGGGTTTAATTGTAAGAAAGAGACAAGGCACCCAATGAGTGCCTTGTATGTTGTAAGGAAAAGTGACGATTTTATGAATCAGTCCGCATCGTAACCCAGGTTCGGCGCCAGCCACCGCTCAACGTCCTCAACGCTCATTCCTTTACGGAAAGCATAATCTGTCACCTGATCGCGTTGGATCTGCGCTACCGCGAAGTATTTGCTCTCAGGATGGCTGAAGTACCAGCCGGAGACCGACGCGCCAGGCCACATGGCGAAAGATTCGGTGAGCTTCATCCCGGTGTGTTTTTCGACATCCAGTAGCTGCCAGATAGTGCCTTTTTCGGTATGTTCCGGGCAGGCAGGATAACCCGGCGCCGGGCGAATCCCCTGGTAGTTTTCGCGGATTAATTCGTCGTTACTCAGGCTCTCGTTCGGCGCATATCCCCAGTAAACCTTACGTACACGCTCATGCAGGTACTCGGCAAACGCTTCCGCCAGACGGTCGGCAATCGCTTTCACCATGATCTTGTTATAGTCGTCGTGTTGCGCTTCGTAAGCATCAGCCAGAGCGTCTTCTTCAAGACCGCCGGTGACTGCAAACGCGCCGATGTAGTCCGCTTTTCCGGACAGTTTCGGCGCGACAAAATCCGCCAGACAGTAGTTGGCAAAACCGACTTTCTCGGTCTGCTGGCGCAGGTGGTGGCTGACCGTCAGAACATGAGTACGGGTTTCGTCGCGATAAATTTCGATGTCGTCACCCACACGGTTCGCCGGGAACAGGCCCACCACGCCACGCGGATTCAACAGTTTCTCGGCGCTCAGTTTATCCAGCATATCATTGGCGTCTTTAAACAGACGCTGCGCCTCAACGCCCACCACCTCATCTTCCAGAATGCGCGGGTATTTGCCGGCCAGCGACCAGGTCATAAAGAACGGCGTCCAGTCGATGTAGTTGCGCAGAGTTTCGATGCTGGCTTCCACCTCCTGCACGCCCAGACGGTGGGCTACCGGCGGGGTGTAGCGTTCCCAATCGAATGCCAGATCGTTATCGCGCGCCGCTTCCAGCGTGACCGGCGGCGTGCGCGGTTTTTTGCGGGCGTGCTGAATACGCACGGTTTCGTACTCTTTGCGGGTACGGGCGACAAAGTCATCGCGCTGGGTGTCGGAGAGTAGCGCCGCCACCACGCCCACGGTACGCGAAGCATTCTGCACGTAGACCGTCGGACCGCTGTAGTTCTGCTCGATTTTCACCGCCGTATGCGCTTTCGAAGTGGTTGCGCCGCCGATCAGTAGCGGGATAGTAAAGCCCTGACGCTCCATCTCTTTCGCCACGTTGACCATTTCGTCCAGCGACGGGGTGATAAGCCCGGAAAGACCGATCAGATCGGCATTCACTTCACGCGCCGTTCTGAGGATTTTCTCCGCTGGCACCATCACGCCAAGATCGACGATTTCGTAGTTGTTGCATTGCAGCACCACGCCAACAATGTTCTTGCCAATGTCGTGCACATCGCCCTTCACGGTGGCGATGACCATCTTGCCGTTGCTGGAGCCTTTTTCTTTGCTGGCTTCAATAAACGGCTCCAGGTAGGCCACCGCTTGTTTCATCACGCGAGCGGATTTCACCACCTGCGGCAGGAACATTTTCCCTTCGCCGAACAGGTCGCCGACCACGTTCATGCCGTCCATCAACGGCCCTTCAATCACCTCAATCGGGCGGGCGGCCTGCTGACGGGCTTCTTCGGTATCCTGTTCGATAAATTCGGTAATGCCTTTCACCAGCGAGTATTCGAGACGCTTTTTCACGTCCCAGCTACGCCATTCCGCCTGCTGGGCGTTGGCAGCTTCGTCGGTTTTGCTGCCGCGGTATTTCTCCGCCAAATCCAGCAAACGCTCGGTGCCGTCATCGCGACGGTTAAGAATGACATCTTCAACTGCATCGCGCAGTTCGGCAGGCAGGTCGTCATAAATCGCCAGTTGCCCGGCGTTGACGATGCCCATGTCCATGCCATTGCGGATGGCGTAGTAGAGGAATACCGCGTGGATAGCCTCACGTACCGGGTCGTTGCCGCGGAACGAGAAGGACACGTTAGACACGCCGCCGGAGATCAGCGCGTGCGGCAGCTCGCGTTTGATGTCTTCACAAGCGCCGATAAAGTCCTGCGCGTAGTTGTTGTGCTCTTCAATACCGGTCGCCACGGCGAAGATATTCGGGTCGAAGATGATGTCTTCCGGCGGGAAACCCACCTCTTCGGTGAGAATTTTGTAGGCTCGGCGGCAAATTTCGATTTTACGCTCACGGGTATCGGCCTGCCCCTGCTCATCAAAAGCCATCACCACCACCGCGGCGCCGTAGCGACGTAGCAACTTCGCATGATGAATAAAGGCTTCCACGCCCTCTTTCATCGAAATAGAGTTGACGATGCCTTTACCCTGAATGCACTTCAGCCCTTTTTCGATAACCTCCCATTTGGAGGAGTCGATCATGATTGGTACACGGGCAATATCCGGCTCACCGGCAATCAGGCTGAGGAAACGCACCATCGCCGCTTCGGCGTCGAGCATCCCCTCATCCATATTGATATCAATAATCTGCGCGCCGCTTTCTACCTGCTGACGGGCGACGTCCAGCGCTTCGCTGTATTTCCCTTCTTTGATCAGCCGTTTAAATTTGGCCGAGCCGGTGACGTTAGTACGCTCGCCGACGTTGACAAACAGGCTATCGTCGCCAATGTTCAGCGGCTCCAGGCCGGAAAGGCGGCAGGCGACCGGGATATCCGGCAGCTGGCGCGGCGGCAAACCGGCAACGGCGCGGCTCATGGCGGCGATATGCTCCGGCGTAGTGCCACAGCAGCCGCCAACGATATTCAGGAAGCCCGCTTCCGCCCATTCGCGAATCTGTTTCGCCATGGTGTCGGCGTCGAGGTCGTACTCGCCGAAAGCGTTCGGCAGGCCGGCGTTCGGGTGCGCGGTGACGTAGCATTCGGCAATCCGCGACAGTTCCTGAACGTACTGGCGCAGTTCATCTGGCCCCAGCGCGCAGTTAAGGCCAAAAGTGAGCGCCTCGGCGTGGCGCAGCGAGTTATAAAAGGCTTCGGTCGTCTGGCCGGAAAGCGTACGGCCAGAGGCGTCGGTGATGGTGCCGGAAATCATGATCGGCAGATCAACGCCCAGCGCTTCAAACTCTTCTTTCACCGCAAACACCGCCGCTTTCGCATTCAGGGTGTCAAAGACGGTCTCAATCAGAATCAGATCTGCGCCACCTTCCACCAGCGCTTTGGTGGATTCACGGTAGGCCGCCACCAGCTGATCGAAGGTGATATTACGAAACGCCGGGTCGTTGACGTCCGGCGAAATGGAGGCCGTGCGGTTAGTTGGACCAAGCACGCCCGCAACAAAGCGTGGTTTTTCTGGTGTTCGCGCCGTCCATTCATCGGCGCAGGCGCGCGCCAGTTTGGCCGCCGCATAGTTAATTTCCGCCGACAGGGATTCCATCCGGTAATCCGCCATCGCAATGGTTGTCGAGTTAAAGGTGTTGGTTTCGATGATATCCGCGCCAGCCTCAAAGTAGGCGTTGTGGATAGCGGCGATCACCTCCGGCTTGCTGAGTACCAGCAGGTCATTGTTGCCTTTCAGGTCGCAGGGCCAGTCGGCAAAGCGCTCCCCGCGGAAATCTTCTTCATGTAGACGATAGCTCTGGATCATGGTGCCCATACCGCCGTCCAGCACCAGAATACGTTCATTTAACTGCGCACGCAGTTGTTCAACTTTGCTGCTCACACTCACTCCCGACAACGCTCCACGTAACGAGCCATACTGGCACAAAGCGTGCTGGCGGAAAAGAGAACAACGGGCAACATGAGACATGTTCAGCTTGCCACCCACTTCTGTCGCTTTGCCGGATGGCGGCGCAAGCGCCTTATCCAGCCTACAAATTACTTTGGCGGCTCCCAAAGCGTAGGCCTGATAAGCGCAGCGCCATCGGGCATCCTGTGATGTCACTCATCCGATCAGTTCAGGAACTCTTGCATTATAATTGAATAAAACGAAAATGATTTCCACGATACAGAAAAAGGAGTCTGCCATGGTTGCCCCTGTTCCCGCGAAACGCGGGAGAAAACCTGCCGCTACCACTGCACCCGTAACCGGGCAGGTTCAGTCTTTAACTCGCGGTCTGAAGCTGCTGGAGTGGATTGCCGAGTCCAACGGCAGCGTCGCGCTGACCGAACTGGCGCAACAGGCGGGTTTGCCTAATTCCACGACTCACCGTCTACTCACCACCATGCAGCAACAGGGTTTTGTCCGCCAGGTTGGTGAGCTGGGCCACTGGGCCGTAGGCGCACACGCGTTTATCGTCGGTAGCAGCTTCTTACAGAGCCGTAATCTGCTGGCGATTGTCCATCCGATTTTGCGCAAGCTGATGGAGGACTCCGGCGAAACGGTAAACCTTGCCGTACTCGACCAGAGCGACCATCAGGCCATTATTATCGACCAGGTGCAGTGCACACAATTGATGCGCATGTCCGCCCCTATTGGCGGCAAGCTGCCCATGCACGCCTCTGGCGCGGGCAAGGCGTTTTTATCACAGCTCAGTGAGGAACAGGTTACCAGTCTGCTGCACCGCAAGGGGTTGCACGCTTATACCCATGCGACGCTGGTGTCGCCGATCCATCTGAAAGATGACCTCGCCCAAACACGCAAGCGCGGCTATTCCTTTGACGACGAAGAACATGCGCTCGGTCTGCGCTGCGTGGCCTCGTGTATTTATGACGAGCACCGCGAGCCGTTTGCGGCCCTCTCTATTTCCGGCCCCTGCTCACGCATTACCGACGATCGCGTCACCGAACTTGGCGCCATGGTGATTAAAGCGGCGAAAGAGGTGACGCTGGCCTATGGTGGAACTCGCTGAAATGAGCAGCCTGAAATTATACTGGCAGGAGAAGTACCCACAGGCCTTCTGTTGGTCTTTCGGTGATTCGCCGGCGCTGGCCGACGAGCTGGCGGCGCTAGTGGTCGCCGGTAAAAAGCGTGGCACCTGTAGCTCGCTGGTTAGCTATCAGAAAGAGCAGCCCCCTGTCACGCCCGGGTCATATCACATTGTGCTCAACGGCACAGGCGACGCCGTGTGCGTCATACGCACGCTGGCGCTCAGGCTGATCCGTTTTAACGAGATGAGCGCCGATCTCGCCGCACTGGAAGGCGAAGGCGATCTTAGCCTGGCGTACTGGCAAGCGGCACACCGGGCCTTTTTTGAGCGCGAGGGTAATTGGTCGCCGGAGATGGAACTGGTTTACGAAGAGTTCGCCGTACTCGAGATCGCGCCGTAACGCACGCTAAAGCGCTGGCGACGACGATAGGCATACACATCTTCTACATGCCCTTCTTTAATACGCGTCTGTAGCGCGCGCCAGTAATCGGCGCGAAACAGGTCGGCATGCATCTCTTCAAACAATGGCCCGATACGCGGATCGGCACACAGCCAGTGGCGAAACTCCTCCGGGAAAACATCACCCGGCGAGACGCTATACCAGGGTTCGCTGGCCAGTTCGTCTTCCGGATAACGCGCTGGCGGAATATCGCGGAAATTCACTTCCGTCATGTAGCAAATTTCATCGTAGTCGTAGAACACCACGCGGCCATGACGGGTAACGCCAAAGTTTTTAAACAACATATCGCCGGGGAAAATATTAGCGGCGGCAAGCTGGCGAATCGCATTACCATATTCTTCTATCGCATCGCGCAACTGCTGGCCTTCTACCTGTTCCAGCCAGATATTGAGCGGCACCATGCGACGTTCAATATAGAGATGGCGAATGACGATATGTTCCCCAAGATCGGTAATCTTCTCTGGCACTTCTTGCCGTAACAGCGCCATCAGCGCCGGATCGATTTGCCGTTTATCCAGTACGAAATTCTCAAACTCCTGGGTATCCGCCATACGACCGACGCGATCATGCTCTTTTACCAGTTGATAACAGGCACGCACATGGGCGGCAGACATCTCTTTCTGCGGGGCGAATTTGTCTTTAATGATTTTAAATACCCGGTCGAAACCTGGCAGGGTAAACACCAGCATCACCATGCCGCGGATACCAGGCGCCTCAATGAATTTCTCATCACTTTCAGCCAGATAACATAAATATTCGCGGTAGCTTTCGGTTTTCGCATGTTTCTGGCAGCCAATCGCCATATACAGTTCGGCAGTGGTTTTACCCGGCAGGATTTCACGCAACCACTCAACCAGCGCGGCAGGCAGCGGCGCATACACCATAAAATAAGAGCGGGCAAAACCAAACACAATGCTCGCTTCTGCCGTGGTGGTCAGGCAGGTATCGACAAACAGTTCACCCTCATCAGTGCGATGAATCGGCAGTAAAAACGGCAGCGTACCGTCAGGTGTGGTTAATTTACCTACCAGCCAGGCCGCTTTATTACGGTAAAACAACTCATTCGCCACCTGGACATGGCAGCGAGGTAGCGCGTCCTCGCCCAGTGTTTCAGTCAGGTGCGCGATAATATAGCGGATATCCCGGCTTTTATTCTGCCAGGGCAGACGCAGCGGTAAGTCACTGAGTATGCGCATCAACAGAGTCTCCCAACCGTGATCGGGAAAGAAGTCTTTGGCCAGCGGGCGCGGGATAGTACGGAAGCGACGCTCCGGTTGCGAACTGAAAATAAACAACCGCTCGGGTGTTAACGAGCGGTGGTCAAATAACCGGCAATAAACGGAGTTGAAAAAGCTCTCCGCAATCTCGAAGCGCGGGTAATCCGGCAACAGCCGGGTGTAATGCTCTTTAACGCGTAAAAGGAAATCCGCGTCGGTACTTTTGCCATCGGTAATACAGCGCAGTTGCTCCACCACCAGACCCACATGATGATCATAGAGGTGGATACGGCTTTTCATCGCCTGCTGGACGGCGTGCCAGTCGGCCTGTTCAAAACGCTGCTGCGCGCCGGAAGTCACTTCCAGAAATCGACCATACTGCGCGTCAAAGCCTTGCAGGATGGTTTGAGCAATCAGTAATTCCAGGCCACGCGGCATTTTTTTCCCTCATCCGGCACCACGTCATGCCGGATGGCGCGTTCGCTTATCCGGCCTACGCTATCTGTAGGCCCGGTAAGCGCAGCGCCACCGGGCATCAATCAAAACTGCGATTCTTCGGTGGAACCCGTTAACGCGGTAACGGATGACGCGCCGCCCTGAATAATGGTGGTGACTTTGTCGAAGTAACCAGTACCCACTTCCTGCTGGTGGGAAACAAAGGTGTAGCCATCTTTCGCCGCGGCGAACTCGGGTTGTTGAACCTTCTCAACATAGTGCTTCATGCCCTCGCCCTGCGCGTATGCATGCGCCAGGTCGAACATGTTGAACCACATGCTGTGGATGCCCGCCAGGGTAATAAACTGGTATTTGTAACCCATGTCCGACAACTGCTGCTGGAAGCTGGCAATGGTCTTGTCGTCCAGATTCTTCTGCCAGTTGAAGGATGGCGAACAGTTATAGGCCAGCAGTTTGCCCGGATACTTCGCGTGGATAGCATCGGCAAAACGACGCGCCAGTTCGAGATCCGGCGTAGAGGTTTCGCACCATACCAGATCGGCATACGGGGCATACGCCAGACCGCGGCTGATCGCCTGCTCAATGCCCGCATGGGTGCGGTAGAAACCTTCGCTGGTGCGTTCGCCGGTAATGAAACTGCTGTCATAGGGATCGCAGTCGGAGGTAATCAGATCTGCCGCATCCGCATCGGTACGCGCAATCACCAGCGTCGGGACGCCCATCACATCAGCGGCCAGACGCGCAGCAACCAGTTTCTGAATCGCCTCCTGCGTGGGGACCAGCACCTTGCCGCCCATATGGCCGCATTTCTTCACCGACGCCAGCTGATCTTCGAAGTGAACGGCCGCTGCACCGGCTTCAATCATCGATTTCATCAGTTCGAAGGCATTCAGAACGCCGCCAAAACCGGCTTCCGCATCAGCAACGATCGGCAGGAAGTAATCCACATAGCGCGGATCGTTGGGTTCAATACCGGATGCCCACTGGATCTGATCTGCACGACGAAAAGTGTTGTTGATCCGATCCACTACCGCCGGAACAGAGTTTGCCGGGTACAACGATTGATCCGGATACATGCTGGATGCCAGGTTGGCATCTGCCGCTACCTGCCAGCCTGAAAGATAAATCGCCTCAATACCGGCTTTCGCCTGCTGCAACGCCTGACCGCCAGTCAGCGCGCCAAGGCTGTTGATATAGCCTTTTTTCGCTTCACCGTGCAACAGCCGCCAAATTTTCGCTGCGCCGAGCTGCGCCAGCGTGCATTCCGGGTTAACCGAGCCGCGTAATTTCACCACCTCCTCCGCGCTGTACGGGCGGGTGATGCCTTCCCAGCGCGGTTGTGTCCACTCTTTCTGTAATTCTTCGATTTGTTGAGTACGGGTTTTCATGTGCAGATGCTCCATATTGTTATGTGGTGAATTAAGCCAGTAAGCGATAGCCCGGCAGGGTGAGGAAGTCGATTAAGTCATCTGAGGTGGTGATTTGCTCCATCAGACGTGCGGCATCGTCGAAGCGCCCGCTGCTGTAGCGGTGCTCGCCCAGTTCGTCCTGGATTACCCGCATCTCTTCCGCCAACATTTCGCGGAAAAGCGCTTTCGTTACGGGTTTTCCATTGCTCAGTGTTTTCTCATGGTGAATCCACTGCCAGATAGAGGTTCGTGAGATTTCCGCCGTCGCGGCATCCTCCATCAGACCGTAAATCGGTACACAGCCATTGCCGGAGATCCACGCTTCAATGTACTGCACTGCCACGCGAATATTGGCGCGCATTCCCGCTTCTGTGCGTTCGCCTTCACATGGCTCCAGTAACTGTTCAGCGGTAATCGGCGCATCTTCATCACGGGTAATGAACAGCTGATTTTTGTGCTCGCCCAGTACCTCGTTAAAGACGGCCATTGCGGTATCCGCCAACCCGGGATGCGCAATCCACGTGCCGTCGTGGCCGTTGTTCGCTTCCAGCGCTTTATCCGCTTTCACTTTGGCAAGGACCTGATTGTTGCGTTCAACGTCTTTGCTCGGGATAAACGCCGCCATACCGCCCATCGCGAACGCGCCGCGCTTGTGACAGGTTTTGATCAGCAGGCGCGAGTAGGCACTCAGAAACGGTTTGTCCATCGTTACCACCTGCCTGTCCGGCAGGACGCGATCCGGGTGATTTTTCAACGTTTTGATATAGCTGAAAATATAATCCCAGCGACCACAGTTGAGACCGACGATATGATCACGCAACGCATGAAGAATCTCATCCATCTGGAAAACAGCAGGAAGCGTTTCAATCAACAGGGTCGCTTTGATCGTACCGCGCGGCAGGTTAAAGCGGTCTTCGGCGTAGCTGAAGACTTCGCTCCACCAGGCTGCCTCCTGCCAGGCTTGCGTTTTCGGCAGGTAAAAATACGGGCCGCTACCTTTAGCGAGCAGCGCTTTATAGTTGTGGAAAAAGTACAGAGCAAAATCAAACAGGCTGCCGGGAATGGCTTCCCCCCGCCAGGTAACATGTTTTTCTGGCAGATGTAGACCGCGTACACGACAAATCAATACGGCCGGATCGGGCTTGAGCTGATAGATTTTTCCGGCTTCGTTGGTATAGCTAATGGTGCCGTTCACCGCATCACGCAGGTTGATTTGACCATCAATAACTTTATTCCAGTCCGGCGCCAGCGAGTCTTCAAAATCCGCCATAAACACTTTCACATTTGCGTTCAGGGCATTAATCACCATTTTACGTTCAACCGGCCCGGTAATTTCTACTCGGCGATCCTGTAAATCCGCCGGAATACCACGAATCTGCCAATTACTTTCTCTAATGGAAGTGGTTTCCGAAATAAAATCAGGCAACTTACCGTTATCAATATCCTGCTGTTGCTGGATACGTGCAGCCAGGAGTTTATTGCGTTTTGGCGTAAAACGGGTGACTAACTCCGTCAAAAACTCGACTGCCTCAGCGGTCAGGACTTGCTTTTCCAGCTCGCCTTGCGGCCTGGTAAAGGTTAATTCATCAGTTGTGGTTGCCTGTGGATTCATCATGCAGCTCCTCGTTGTTGATCCAGATACATCCCCAATGCGAACGAAGGATCACTGTGCGCTTTTCGTTCAACACAACTAAGACTACTCAATTAAATTTCAAAATCAAAAACAATTTCCATTTTTAATTTAATTATACATTAACCTATTGATAACAATATAAATTAAATTTAATTACATGATGAGGTGCGTTTCGGAAATAAAAAAGGCACCCGAAGGTGCCTGATTCAACATGCTGAAACGCTTTAGGATCGTCAGAAGCAGAAGATTAATCCAGGGTTGGATTCATGTGACGCAGATCATATGGCGTAATCTGGTAGACATAATAGTTGAGCCAGTTAGTAAACAGTAAATTACCGTGGCTGCGCCAGGTTGCGCGCGGTATGTTTTGCGGATCGTTTTTTGGGAAATAGTTGTACGGAACCTCCGGATTTAACCCGGCCTCAACGTCACGAAAATATTCACCCGCTAACGTATGAGCGTCATATTCAGGATGACCGGTGACAAACGCAATACGTTTATCTTTGCTGGCAAACAGGTACGCATCCCCTTCTTCTGTTTCGGCCAGAATTTCAAGATCCGTATAATCCCGTATCAGCGCCGCCGGGAAATCGGCATAGCGTGAGTGTGGCGCCAGAAACGAATCATCAAAACCACGCGTTAACAGAGCATGTGGATGAAGGATGTGATGTTCATAGACGCCGGAAAGTTTATCTGTACGGGTCTGCTTAGGGATACCATACAGAATATTGAGTGCGGCCTGAACGGCCCAACAGACAAATAGCGTCGAAGTAACGTGATCTTTCGCCCATTCCAGCACCTGCCTAATCTGCGGCCAGTAAGCCACGTCATTAAACTCCACCAGACCCAGCGGCGCTCCGGTCACGATAAGCCCATCAAAGTTCTGATCGCAGATATCGTCGAAGTTACAGTAAAAGTTGTTCAGATGCTCGGCTGGCGTGTTCCTCGACTCGCGGGCATCTATCCGCAGTAGTTGAATATCGACCTGCAATGGCGAGTTCGATAGCAAACGCAGAAACTGATTTTCCGTTTCAATCTTCTTCGGCATCAGGTTAAGGATAAGTACCTTTAGCGGGCGAATTTCCTGACCTGATGCGCGAGAAGTCGTCATGACGAAGACATTCTCCTCACGTAAAAAATTGACGGCGGGTAGCTCGTCCAGCACGCGAATCGGCATAACCTGATAACCTCACGACATACGTTTAAACGTTTAGACATCCAGATAGCTGAAGATACTCAGAAATCAGGCGAATGTCGAGTCTGCAAGTTCAAGGTGAGAAAGTTTCACGACAGCATTTGCATTAGAATAGAAGTAAGCAAAAAAGGAGTGAAGATGATGATTAACATTCGCCGTTCAAGGCATGAGGAAGGGGAAAAACTGATTGCGATCTGGCGTCGCTCAGTCGATGCCACGCACGATTTTCTGTCAAACGCTTATCGGGCCGAACTGGAAGAGCTGGTGAGCGATTTTCTGCCAGAAGCGCCACTATGGGTTGCCGTGACCGATCAGGATGAGCCGGTAGGATTTATGCTGCTTACCGGCGAACATATGGATGCGCTGTTTGTCGATCCGGACGTGCGTGGTCAGGGTATCGGTAAGAGATTAGTTGAACATGCGTTAACACTGGCGCCGGGGTTGACAACCAATGTTAACGAGCAAAATACACAAGCTGTTGGATTTTATAAGAAAATGGGATTTAAGGTGACGGGACGTTCGGAGGTTGACGATCTTGGGAAACCGTATCCATTGTTGAATTTAATTTATCCGTGAGTAGTGGTGCTGCCTGATAAGTGCATACAGGCCGGATAAGGCGAAACTGCCATCCGGCGGTGCCGGTTGCCTGATGGCGCTGCGCTTATCAGGCCTACATTTTTACAGTTACCACACACGCAAAGAAGCCCGTCCAGACGGACGGGCTTCTTCACTTGTCTGATGCCTGGCAGTTTATGGCGGGCGTCCTGCCCGCCACCCTACGGGCCGTTGCTGCGCAACGTTCAAATCCGCTCCCGGCGGATTTGTCCTCCTCAG
>OKEE01000084.1_pt1 | contig 57504 bp, 45 predicted proteins | sample 1611071 | NCBI WGS metagenome assembly OKEE01 (sample SAMN04436708, study PRJEB24849) | human gut metagenome | biome: human gut; feature: NICU; material: stool | host: Homo sapiens | place: USA: Saint Louis, MO | collected 2010-09-07 | reverse complement strand
GTTATATCGATCCAGGTAACTTTGCGACCAATATTCAGGCCGGGGCCAGCTTCGGTTATAAGCTGCTCTGGGTGGTCGTCTGGGCAAACCTGATGGCAATGCTGATTCAGATGCTCTCCGCAAAGCTGGGGATTGCGACGGGCAAAAACCTGGCGGAGCAAATTCGCGACCATTATCCGCGTCCCGCGGTCTGGCTCTACTGGGTTCAGGCTGAAATCATCGCCATGGCCACTGACCTTGCTGAATTTATTGGCGCAGCGATCGGCTTTAAGCTGATTCTGGGTGTGTCGCTGTTGCAGGGGGCGGTCCTCACCGGGATTGCCACGTTCCTGATCCTGATGCTGCAGCGTCGGGGTCAAAAGCCGCTGGAGAAGGTCATTGGCGGTCTGCTGCTGTTTGTCGCGGCGGCCTATATCGTTGAGCTAATCTTCTCACAGCCGAATCTGGCGCAGCTCGGTAAAGGGATGGCGATCCCAAGCCTGCCGACCTCCGAAGCGGTGTTCCTGGCCGCCGGGGTGCTGGGGGCGACCATCATGCCGCACGTGATCTATCTGCACTCCTCGCTGACTCAGCATCTCCACGGTGGGACGCGTAAAGAGCGTTACTCCGCCACCAAGTGGGACGTGGCGATCGCCATGACCATCGCGGGGTTTGTCAATCTGGCGATGATGGCTACTGCAGCCGCAGCTTTCCACTTTAACGGTCATACCGGTATTGCCGATCTCGACCAGGCGTATCTCACGCTGGAGCCGTTGCTGAGCCATGCTGCCGCCACGATATTTGGCCTTAGCCTGGTGGCTGCTGGTCTCTCTTCTACGGTGGTGGGTACGCTGGCAGGCCAGGTGGTGATGCAGGGGTTTGTCCGGTTCCATATTCCGCTGTGGGTTCGTCGTTCCGTCACCATGCTGCCGTCATTTGTGGTGATTCTGATGGGACTCGACCCAACGCGAATTCTGGTCATGAGCCAGGTGCTGCTGAGTTTTGGTATTGCGCTGGCGCTGGTGCCGCTGCTGATCTTTACCAGCAACAAAACTCTGATGGGCGAGCTGGTCAACTCAACGCTGGTGAAACGAACCGGGTGGGCCATCGTGGTGGTGGTCGTTGCGCTGAACCTGTGGTTGTTAGTGGGAACCGCGCTGGGTCTTTAACAAAAAAAGGAGCCGTGGAGGCTCCTTTTTGATTAGTGATGATGGCCGTGACCATGACCTTTGCCGCGACCCCAGCCGCCGCGACGGTCGTCACGATCGTTCCAGCCTTCACGGTAACCGCGCTCATAGGCGCTGTCTTTATACCAGCCGCGGTGTCTGCCGTTATCATGTTTCCACCAGCGATCGCCGCGCCACTCATAGTGACGATGCCAGTAATCACGGTCGCGCCAGTAGCCGCCGTCCCAGTATCTGCCGTAGTCGTCACGATCGCCAATTTGTAATTTTACTGATGGCAACAGGGTGATTTCGCCCGCAGTGGCGATCAGCGGCGCCGAAGCCAGTAATACCGCTGCAAGAATCAGTGACCTGAACATACTCTTTCTCCTTCACGATCGGGGCCTTTGTTGGGCCTGTTAACGCAATTTTACGAGTTGGTAAAGCGCCGTATCATCGCCTCAACTCCGAATTCTTGGGTGAGAGCACTTTTTGCTAAAAGTGATGTTATATTGAGCTGCTCAGGATCGCGTCTATACGGGCCAACTCTTCTGCAGAGAAATGGCGGTTTGCCAGCATCCCCACGGCGTCATCAATCTGAGCCGCTTTACTTGCCCCAATCAGCACCGACGTCACGTCCTCATGGCGTAATACCCAGGCCAGCGCCATCTGGGACAGCTTCTGGCCGCGGCTTTCTGCCAGGGCATTCAGCTTCCTGACTTTCTCCAGCTTCTCTTCAGTGAGCTGATCGGGTTTGAGGAACTGACTGCCGCTTGCCGCGCGTGAGTCTGCGGGGATGCCGTTCAGATAGCGATTGGTCAGTTGCCCGCCGGCCAGCGGCGAGAAGGGAATACAGCCGACTCCTTTTTCCTGCAACACGTCCAGCAGCCCCGCTTCCGGCGCACGTTCAAAGAGGGAGTATTTCGGTTGGTGGATCAGGCAGGGCGTCCCGAGGTCATTAAGGATATCAATCGCCTGGCGAGCCAGAACAGCCGGGTAGTTGGATAATCCGACATACAAAGCCTTCCCCTGACGCACCGCATGGTCAAGCGCTTTCATGGTTTCCTGCAGCGGCGTTTGAGGATCTGGCCGGTGATGATAGAAGATATCCACATACTCCAGCCCCGTGCGCTTAAGGCTTTGATCGAGGCTTGCCAGCAGATATTTACGTGACCCCCAGTCGCCGTAAGGCCCCTCCCACATGGTATAACCCGCTTTGGTGGAGATGATTAGCTCGTCGCGCCAGGGCAGGAAATCCTCCTGCAAAATACGTCCGAAATTACGTTCGGCCGATCCGGGGGGCGGGCCATAGTTGTTGGCAAGGTCGAAATGCGTAATGCCCAGATCGAACGCACGCTGTAAAAGTTGACGGCTGTTTTCGATAAGGGTGGTGTCACCAAAGTTATGCCACAGCCCAAGCGAGATGGCAGGCAACCTGAGTCCGCTTCGCCCGCAGCGGCGATACTCCATTGTCCTGTAACGATTTTTGTCCGGCTGATAACCCATTTTCGTGACCTCTGGCGCTGAAGTGAAAAATCAGTGTATGCGTTTACATTTTCGTGAAAAAAAGCAGCATAGCGCAGCCTTTTTTGTAAAGCATTCTTTCCATGCCCTTCTTATCACCAATTCTGGACAGCCATCACGCTTATTTAATACTCAAGGTGAGGTCAACATTAGAAGGATACCTGTTCATGCGTACCCCATACTGCGTCGCCGATTACCTGCTGGACCGTCTTACTGATTGTGGAGCCGATCATCTGTTTGGCGTGCCGGGCGACTATAACCTGCAGTTTCTCGACCATGTGATAGACAGCCCGGATATCTGCTGGGTGGGCTGTGCCAACGAGTTAAACGCTTCTTATGCCGCTGACGGATACGCCCGATGTAAGGGCTTTGCCGCGCTGCTGACGACATTTGGCGTAGGAGAGTTAAGCGCCATGAACGGCATTGCGGGCAGCTTCGCCGAGCACGTTCCGGTCTTGCATATTGTGGGGGCACCGGGTACGGCATCACAGCAAAGAGGGGAGCTGCTGCACCACACGCTTGGCGACGGTGAGTTTCGTCATTTTTATCATATGAGCGAGCCGATCACTGCTGCACAGGCGATCCTGACCGAACAAAACGCCTGTTATGAAATCGACCGGGTGTTAACGACAATGCTCCGGGAGCGTCGCCCCGGCTATCTGATGTTGCCTGCCGACGTGGCAAAAAAGGCCGCCACTCCCCCTGTAAACGCTCTCACGCTCAGGCATCCACATGCCGATAGTGCCTGCCTGAAAGCGTTCCGGGACGCCGCAGAAAACAAGCTTGCCAGGAGCAAGCGTACTGCGCTGCTGGCCGATTTCCTTGTCCTGCGCCACGGCCTGAAGCATGCGCTACAAAAATGGGTCAAAGACGTGCCGATGGCACACGCCACCATGCTGATGGGCAAAGGTATCTTTGACGAACGTCACGCCGGATTTTATGGCACCTACAGCGGTTCAGCGAGCGCCGGTGCGGTAAAAGAGGCGATTGAAGGGGCGGATACCGTACTGTGCATCGGCACGCGATTTACCGATACCCTGACCGCCGGCTTCACGCATCAGCTCACCCCGGCACAAACGATAGAAGTTCAGCCTCATGCCTCACGCGTAGGTGATCTTTGGTTTACCGGCATCCCTATGCTTCAGGCAATCGAAACGCTGGTGGAACTGTGCAAACAGCACGTGCACGAGACGCCCGCGCAGTCTTCTCAAAGCGCGATGGCCTACCCGCAGCCGGATGGCTCGCTGACGCAGGCGAATTTCTGGCAAACGTTGCAGACATTTATTCGTCCGGGAGACATCATTCTTGCGGATCAGGGCACCTCGGCCTTCGGCGCGATCGACCTTCGTCTGCCGGCTGACGTGAATTTTATCGTCCAGCCGCTGTGGGGATCGATTGGCTATACGCTGGCGGCAGCATTTGGCGCGCAAACGGCCTGCCCGAACCGGCGCGTGATTGTCCTGACGGGGGATGGCGCGGCGCAACTTACTATCCAGGAGCTTGGCTCGATGCTGCGGGATAAACAACACCCCATCATTCTGGTCCTGAACAACGAAGGGTACACGGTGGAAAGAGCGATCCACGGGCCTGAGCAGCGTTACAACGACATTGCGCTCTGGAACTGGACGCAAATCCCGCAGGCCCTGAGCCTTGATCCTCAGGCCCAGTGCTGGCGGGTCAGTGAAGCGGAGCAGCTGGCGGACGTCCTTGAGAAAGTGGCACACCACGAGCGGCTCTCGCTGATTGAGGTGATGCTGCCGAAAGCCGATATCCCTCCGCTGCTGGGGGCGATCACCAAAGCGCTGGAAGCGCGCAACAGCGCCTGATCATTTGTCGTTTCGCCAGGCCATCATCATCGGTTTGCCCGCCAGCAGGAGCCAGGCGGGCAACATCACGATGCAAAGTAACGGGATGAGGGTGGTATCCGGTACCACCACGGCGGCCATGAAGAGGCTCAGCCAGGCATCGCGCGTGACCACCAGCACCAGCCCCAGAATCGAGCAGGAAACGGTAATCGCAGCCGGGACCGCATCGACATGCTCATGCAGCATCAGCCCCAGCGCGACGCCGACAAAGACCGCCGGGAAGATGCGTCCACCACGGAAACCGCAGGCGGCCGCCACCACCAGCGCTGCCAGCTTGATCACGGCAAACAGCAGATAGTCGGAGACGCTAAACACCTGGCTGAAGGCCAGCTGCTGCATCTCGTCCAGTCCTTTAAACAGCGTCACCGGCCCGCCGATCGTACCTAAAATACCCAGAATCAAACCGCCAGCCCCCAGAATCAGCACCGGGTGTTTGAGTCTGTGCATCAGCCGGTGCAGGCGTGGAAGACACCATACTGCCACCATGCCCAGCGCAATGGCGATGGCGGCGACGATGGCACCGCTGAAAATATCGGCGATTTGCATCTGGCCGTAGTGGGGGAGAGAGAGTGAAAAATGGGGATGGAAAAACAGGCTGGTCGTCAACGCTCCGGCGGCTGCGGCCATCAGTGGGGCAAAGAGCTTGTCCCAGAGTGGGACATCGTTGTTACTGCTGAGCGTCTGAGAAAAGATCAGTGCCGCCGCAACGGGCGTGCCGAAGAGCGCCCCGATGGTGCCTGCGGAGGCGAGAATGGTCCAGTCCAGCGCGCCAACGCGGGGCAAAATGCGTGAACCAAGAAAAACCGCCAGGCCAATGTTCACGGCCATAATCGGATGCTCAGGTCCCAGACTAACGCCTCCAGCCAGACCGATAATCAGCGCAATGATTAGCCCTGGCAACGCCGAGGGGGCCACCGGGGCACCGATCAACGGTTCCAGTGCCGGATCGGGGCCGGCATGGCCGGGACTGAAACGGATCACCAGGCCCACCGCAATACCGGTTAACGTCAGCATCCCAACGATCCAGGCAGGAGAGTCAGCGGTGACGCCCAGCCCTGCAGGAAGCGCGTTCCATAATAGTGTTTGCAGCACCGACGCGACTTTCATCACGACAATAAGGACCAGACTTGAAACCACGCCTATGATGAGCGCCGGAATTGCCAGCAACAGCATGGTTCTGGCTCGCGGGTGAAGCATGATGATTTCCTTGTACAAAACGGTATTACGTTACTTTGCACATTAAGCCTTATGGCAATAGTGCAAAAGGTGCTGAAACGGTAAAGTTATTCTGTGACGAAGATCGATAATCCATGGGCATTCACCTTCCGGTCGTTGTTGTTATCACGCCTTGAATTTACAGTGTCCCAAAGATTTATTCTGACTTTAGCGGAGCAGTAGAAGAATGACAAAGTATGCTTTGGTAGGCGATGTGGGCGGCACGAATGCGCGCCTTGCATTATGCGATGTAAATAGCGGTGAAATTTCCCGGGCGAAAACCTATTCCGGTCTCGATTATCCAAGCCTTGAGGCCGTTGTCCGCGTCTATCTGGAGGAGCATCAGATAAGCGTCGAAGATGGCTGCATCGCCATTGCCTGCCCGATAACCGGCGACTGGGTCGCCATGACCAACCATACCTGGGCATTCTCCATCGCCGAGATGAAAAAAAACCTCGGCTTTGCGCATCTTGAAATCATCAATGACTTTACCGCGGTGTCCATGGCGATCCCGATGCTGAAGCCTGAGCATCTGATCCAGTTTGGCGGCGCTGAACCGGTCGAAGGTAAGCCGATTGCGGTTTACGGGGCCGGTACCGGGCTGGGCGTTTCACATCTGGTGCATGTCGCTCAGCGCTGGGTGAGCCTGCCGGGTGAAGGTGGTCACGTGGACTTTGCGCCAAACAGCGAAGAAGAGGGCATTATCCTCGAAGAATTACGCGCGGAGATCGGCCACGTCTCCGCCGAGCGCGTGCTGTCAGGACCGGGGCTGGTGAACCTGTACCGGGCGATTGTGAAATCGGACGGTCGTCTGCCGGAAAATCTGCAGCCGAAAGACGTCACCGAACGCGCGCTGGCGGACAGCTGCATTGACTGCCGTCGTGCCCTGTCGCTGTTCTGCGTGATCATGGGGCGCTTCGGCGGCAATCTGGCGCTGACGCTGGGTACCTTCGGAGGCGTTTATATTGCAGGTGGTATTGTGCCGCGTTTCCTGGAGTTCTTTAAAGCCTCCGGCTTCCGCGGCGGGTTTGAGGATAAAGGGCGCTTCAGAAGCTACGTGCAGGACATTCCGGTTTATCTGATCGTGCATGATAACCCAGGCCTGCTGGGGTCGGGTGCCCACCTGCGTCAGGTTCTCGGTCAAATCCTCTGACGCATAGCCCTCTCCCGCAGGAGAGGGCTTTTTTGTTACAGGTGCATGAGCTGGCGGAACTCTTTCACCTTGCTGCGGCTTACCGGCACCTGAAAATCCAGATCCTTCAGACGCAAGATATAGGTGTTGTTAAACCACGGTTCGATCTCGCGGATCTTGTTTAAATTGACGCAGAACGAGCGGTGGCAGCGGAAAAAGTGCGACGCAGGCAGCTTGCTGCAAAACTCGGTGATGTTCATCGCCATCACGTAAGATTCCCGTCGCGTATAGACAAACGTCATCTTTTCATGGGCTTCGGCATAGTAAATATCATTGACCGGCGTCACGATGATGCGCTCATCTTTGACCAAATTAATGGTGTCGTTTTCTCGTACCGTTGGGCTGGCGCTTGCAGGGGCGGTCTGCTGCTGCCATGCGGCCTCCAGCTTTTGCAGCATGCTGACAATCCGCGACTCCTGGTAAGGCTTAAGGATATAGTCAAACGCCTCCAGCTCGAAGGCCTCTACGGCGTGCTCTTTCCATGCGGTCACGAACACAATAAACGGCTTATGGGCAAACTGATTGATGTTTTGCGCCAGCAATACGCCATCCAGCGACGGAATGTTGATATCCAGGAAGATGGCGTCGACCCGGTTATGCTGCAGAAACTTCAGCACGTCCAGACCGTCATCAAAGGTACCCACAATTTCCATCTGGCTGTGGGTGTTGATAAGCCAGGTTAGCTCCTGTTGAGCCAGAATTTCATCTTCTACGATGATGACTTTCATGGGTTACTCCACCTGGGGCAACAGTGATGTTGCCGAATGAGCGGGAGAGCGCTCGTTCGGGACGTAAAACGCAATTTCGGTGCCCGGTTCAAGACGCTGAATATGCAGCCCGTCGCCGTAAAGCAGCTTGACCCGGTGGTGCACGTTCAGCAGGCCGATTTTATTTCCAGGCATCTCGTTAGACTCCACCCGCTCAATGACTTTTGGATCAATTCCGTGGCCGGTATCGCGCACGGCAATACGTACGCGGTTGCCGCTTTCGGTGACGCTGATGGTGACGACGCCTTTGCCTTTACACGGCTGAATGCCGTGAACAATCGCGTTTTCGACCAGCGGCTGGATAAGCAGGCTTGGGATCACGCAGTTGACCTCTTCATCAATATCGTAAATGACCGTGAGCTTGTCACCAAAGCGCGCCTGCTCAATCGCGATGTAGTCTTTAATCTGATACAGCTCTTTTTTGATGTCGATCTGCTCGTCATCTTTCAGCTCGATGTTGTAGCGCAGATAGCGCGACAGGTTAAAAATCAGCTGGCGCGCGGTGTCCGGATTAAGACGAATGGACGAGGAGATCGCGTTCAGCGCGTTAAACAGGAAATGGGGATTGATTTTGCTCTGCAGCGCGCGCAGCTCTGCCTTATTTGCCATCTCACGCAGCTGTTCCGCCCGCGAAACCTCAAGCTGGGTGGAGATAATCTGCGACAGGCCGATGGCCATCTCCTGCAGCGTGGAGGTGATCTGATGCGCGTGGCAGTAATAAATTTTCAGCGTGCCCGTCACGACGCCTTTCTCCCACAGCGGAATCACCAGCATGGAGTGGATTTCCGGCGTTCGGTGGGCTTCATCATTGTTTTTAATAATGATTTTACCGTAGTTAATCGCCTGTCGGGTGGTTGGGCTGATGGTGTCATCATTATCGCGATAGTTGTGCTCCCCGACGCCAACGTAGGCCAGCACGTGGTCAATATTGGTGATGGCGACAGCGTCAGCGTGGATGTCATGGCGAATGATTTCGCAGACCTGACGCAACGACTCCGCGTTAACGTGGCGGAAGAGCGGCAGCGTTTTGTTGGCGATATCCAGCGCCAGCTTGGCCTGACGGGCGGCGCTGGCCTCTTTTTCCCCTTCTACGCTTTGCACCAGCAGCACGATAAAGCCGATGCACACGCTGCCCAGGATCATCGGAATACCGATTTTTGAGACGATATCCAGCCCAAGTTCGGTGGTCGGGGCCCAGACGACGACCAGGATCATGGTCAGCGTTTCGCACACCATGCCCGCCACGATCCCTGCGCGCCAGCGCTGTTTTTTCGGGATTTTGCGGCTGATCCAGCCGGAGAGCACCCCGGCGATAATGCTGGTAATAAAGCAGGGCACCGCCGTGACGCCGCCGATATCAATCAGGTAGCGATGGGTTCCGGCAATCACGCCGGTAATGACACCCACCCACGGGCCAAACAAAATTCCGCCGGACATCACGGCGATAATGCGCACGTTAACCAGCGAACCCTCTACCGGCACGCCAGACCAGGTGCTGAACAGGGCGAACAGCGAAAAGATGGCGGTAACGGCCAGCAGCTCTTTTGGCGAGTGTGCGGATTTGTGCAATAGCTCGCGAAACAGGCGAATGCGAATGAGGAAAAACAGGCAAATCAGCATTAATGCCGCACGGTCAAAAACCGCCAGCAGCATAGTGAATATTTCGTGCACGAGTAGACCTGGGAAAACGGGAAAGAACCATGATAAAAAACCTGACGCGCGTTGACCAGCTATCCGTCAGGTTTATCAAATGAGGAAAAACCATAATTTCTAAAGGGGATTGTCTGTCAGTAACGGACACGTCCTGATTTTTTATAGCCTGCGTATCGTCAGGTAACTGTTTTGATATCATCCTGTTAAATAACAGCTATCAGAAAGCCAACCCTGAAACAGGGGCTTCCGCTTTTCGGCACCGCCGGGTTCCGGTTTTCAGGCGATCGCTTTTTTTTCACTTCCCTCTCGACAGCGTGATTTTTTTCAGGTTATTTTCTAAGCACGCCACATCGGTGGCAGCGTCGCTCGGACGGTCCGGGCGCTAACGTTAATTTGAGGAATCTATGGCTGAATTCAGTCCTGAACGCCGTTTTACGCGTATCGATCGTCTCCCCCCTTATGTTTTCAATATCACCGCTGAACTGAAGATGGCTGCGCGTCGGCGCGGCGAAGATATTATTGATTTCAGCATGGGTAACCCTGACGGCCCAACGCCACCGCATATCGTTGAAAAACTCTGCACGGTTGCCCAGCGTCCGGATACGCACGGCTACTCGACCTCCCGCGGTATTCCCAGATTACGTCGCGCGATCTCGCGCTGGTATCAGGATCGCTATCAGGTTGATATCGATCCGGAAAGTGAAGCGATTGTCACCATCGGCTCGAAAGAGGGGCTGGCACACCTGATGCTGGCTACGCTGGATCATGGCGATACGGTGCTGGTACCGAATCCCAGCTACCCAATCCACATCTACGGTGCGGTGATTGCCGGGGCGCAGGTCCGTTCGGTTCCGCTGGTGGAAGGGGTCGATTTCTTTAACGAACTGGAACGTGCGATTCGCGAAAGCTATCCGAAACCGAAGATGATGATCCTCGGTTTCCCGTCGAACCCAACGGCCCAGTGCGTGGAGCTCGATTTCTTCGAGAAAGTGGTCGCGCTGGCGAAGCGTTATGACGTGCTGGTGGTTCACGATTTAGCCTACGCTGACATCGTCTATGACGGCTGGAAAGCGCCTTCCATCATGCAGGTTCCGGGCGCGCGTGACGTGGCGGTCGAGTTCTTTACGCTGTCAAAAAGCTACAACATGGCAGGCTGGCGTATTGGCTTTATGGTGGGTAACAAAACGCTGGTGAGCGCACTGGCGCGTATTAAGAGTTACCACGACTACGGCACCTTCACGCCGCTGCAGGTTGCGGCTATCGCTGCTCTTGAGGGCGACCAGCAGTGCGTCCACGAGATTGCCGCTCAGTATAAGCGCCGTCGCGACGTGCTGGTAAAAGGCTTGCATGAAGCGGGCTGGATGGTGGAAATGCCGAAGGCATCCATGTACGTCTGGGCGAAAATTCCGGAACCGTACGCGGCGATGGGATCGCTGGAGTTTGCCAAAAAGCTGCTCCAGGATGCGAAGGTGTGCGTATCACCGGGAATTGGCTTTGGTGATTATGGCGACACCCATGTGCGGTTTGCCCTGATTGAAAATAGCGACCGCATTCGTCAGGCGGTGAGGGGCATCAAGAGTATGTTCCGGGCCGACGGGCTTCTCTCCTCGAAGAGCGTGGCTGAAAATCCCGCGTCATCATGACATAAAAAAACAGGAGCCAATGGCTCCTGTTTTTTTGACTGCATGTTCTTCACTAGATCATCAGGGCAAAGGTTCCGGCCCAGACTAAAACAATCACCGAAATGCCCATAAAGAAATATTTCACGTTTCATCGCTCCGCGTATCTTGTGGTACGCATTTAAAAACAGAGTCCACCTGATTATAGAGAACTGAAATCCGGTCAAAGCGGAAATGAGAATTTTCCCGTTTCGCCGCTGACTCCAGCTCAGAATTCTGTGCTTTCCTGTTGCCAGACGGCGCTAATGTACGCCTAAAAATGAGGGGTGACAAGAGGGATTTTTTTAAATAATTTCCGTCACTTACGAGTGTCGTGGAACGGCGACAGTTTGATTTCGCATCGCAATAAATTCACTTTGGGCGACGCAATGAAAAACGGTTTCTTAACGGATGACAGGTGATTGAAAAGGTTAGTTTCTTAGCGAAACTAACCTTTCTGAAGAGCTTAAATATAGAGCGAGGCTTCGCCAATAGGGCGGGTTTTGAAACGACGATGCATCCACAGATACTGCTCTGGCGCACGCATGATTTCAGTTTCGATGACTTTATTGATAAACGCCGCGGCTTCGCACTCGTTTTCAGGATAGTTAGCCATCTCAGGAGAGATGTGCAGACGATAGCCTGATTTATCTGCTTTTCTCACCATCGTCACGGTCAGCATGGAAGCGCCCGACAAACGAGAAATGACAAAGGTGCCGTTGGTCGTCGCAACATCTTTAACCGCAAAGAAAGGCGCAAAGCTGCTGCCTTTACGTCCATAATCCTGATCGGGGGCAAACCAGACGGCTTCACCTTTCTTCAGAGCCCCGACCATACCGCGCAGGTTATTACGGCTGATCATCGCCTTATTCGAACGCATGCGGCCACGCGTTTGTACCCACTCCATCAGCGGACTGTTGTGCGGTCGATAGGTCGCCATCATTGGCTGGCACAGGCCCATCACGCGACCACCCAGTTCCAGCGACATAAAGTGAACGCCGACGACCATCACGCCGCGTTTTTGCATCTGTGCGCGTTTAAGGTTATCCAGCCCTTCCACGTCAAACCACTTGCGGACGCGCTCATCCGGCCAGAACCAGGCCATGCCGGTTTCAAGCAGCGCCATGCCGATAGACTTGAAGTTTTCAGCGATGAGTTTCTCGCGCTCTTCGGCATTGTAATGCGGAAAGCAAAGCTCAATATTTTTACGCGCGATGGATTCGCGGCGTTTCAGGAAGAAGCGGGAAGCGCTGCCCAGTTTCGACCCCAGCAAACGCAGGACAGGGTACGGAAGTTGAACCAGCAGCCAGAGAACGCCAAGACCAAACCATGTAAACCAGTAACGCGGGTGTAAAAACGCGCGTTGAAATTTGGATTGAGACAAAATAGTAAAACCTATGTGAAGCCTGTAAAGGTAGCGCAGAGTTTGCGATACGACGTGCCGATAAGACCGTTCTTCAAGGTGATGGTTGCAGGCTTTACCGAACTTTACGGCGTTGCCTGGCCACTGCTGATTTGGGCGGGCGGCGTAATGTAGCACCGTTATACGATATGTGCTATTACTCGTTTTTGATTAAAAAAGCGGCAGTTAAGGAGGTGCTTGATTTTACAGATTTTATAGAAAGTCGCATTGAAAGCGTTTTTCCTGACTGAGCGGAGAGCAGAAGCCCTGGCGATCGGATGGAAGACGTAACGAAAAAGAATGGCATTGTTGAGTTACGGCAAATTAATTATTTCTCGTTTATTTCTTCCTTACCTAATAAATAAGAATTTTCTTTGTGAAAAATCTTATTTATTATTCATATCCTCAATGGAATAGTCGTCTTTTATCACCCACTTTTCTCTTCTTTTAATCGTACTGCAATAAAATATTGCAGTTCTTTCTTGTTTTTTGACATAGTGCCGTGATGCAAATCAAAATAAGATGTTTTTATTAATATCTCTCTGGCTGCAATCCCTTCGGCGATACAAATATTCGATTTGTGAGAAAAGAGTAGTTTCTTTTTCTGAGTTGATTGAGCAATTTGCGATAATGTCTTAGAAGAAAATTCTTGTATCGGATAAATGATCTGTGTATTTGATTTTGTTCCGATCATTATTCTATTATTGCGCATCAAGAACGATACCGTGAAGTTGGCATAGCAAAACAAAGAGGGATGATTAGATGGCTGACAGTTTTCAGAACGAGGTGCCTAAGGCACGTATTAACCTGAAGCTTGACCTGCATACTGGCGGAGCAAGCAAGAAAATGGAATTACCCTTGAAATTGCTTGTTACGGGTGATTTCAGCAACGGGCAGGAATCTGCGACAATATCTGAGCGTGAAAAGATTAACATCACCAAAAATAATTTTGATAGCGTTCTTTCCGAATATTCCCCAAAAGTTAACCTGGCCGTAAAAAATACACTGTCTGACGATGGTGGTGAAGACAACATTCAGCTGACTTTCCAGAGCATGAAAGATTTCACGCCAGAGCAGGTGGCTGCCCAAATTCCGCAGCTGAAGGCGATGCTGGCGATGCGCAACTTGCTTCGCGATCTCAAAGCTAACCTGTTGGATAACCAGACTTTCCGAAAAGAGCTGGAAAAAATCGTTGTTGACCAGTCGCTTAGTGCTGAGTTGCGAAATGAACTGTCCGCACTGGCTTCAAAACAACCTTAACCATCTTGCTGTTTTAACGGATTAATCAAGGAATGCTCATGTCTGTACAAAATAATATTGCTGGCGGGGAAAGCGTGGTGCTGGAACGTCCTGCTGTGGGTGGTGTATACGCCTCACTGTTTGAGAAAATCAATCTGAATCCTGTCTCCGAGCTGAGTGCGCTGGACATCTGGCAAGATGCACAGGCGATGTCCGATGCGACCGCTGACGAGCGTCTGACCGCGGGTATGCAGGTCTTTCTGGAATGCCTGACCAAGGCAGGCTCGAAAGTCGAAAAACTGGATAAAAGCCTGATCGATCACCACATCGCTGAGCTCGATTACCAGATAAGCCGCCAGCTCGATGCCGTTATGCACCATGAAGAGTTTCAGGCGGTTGAGAGCCTGTGGCGAGGCGTGAAGTCGCTGGTTGATAAAACGGATTTTCGCCAGAACGTGAAAATTGAGCTTCTGAGCATGTCTAAAGAAGAGCTGCGCCAGGACTTTGAAGACAGCCCGGAAATCATCCAGAGTGGCCTGTATAAACACGCCTATATTGATGAATATGATACCCCAGGCGGCGAGCCGATTGCGGCGCTGATTTCCGCTTATGAGTTCGATGCTTCAGCACAGGATGTCGCTCTGCTGCGCAACATCTCAAAAGTATCCGCAGCTGCACATATGCCGTTTATCGGCTCAGCAGGCCCGAAATTCTTCCTCAAGGAGTCAATGGAAGACGTCGCTGCGATTAAAGATATTGGCAACTATTTTGATCGCGCCGAGTACATCAAGTGGAAATCGTTCCGCGATACGGACGACGCTCGCTACATCGGTCTGGTGATGCCCCGCGTACTGGGACGTTTACCGTATGGCCCGGATACCGTTCCGGTTCGCAGCTTCAACTATGTCGAAGAAGTTAAAGGTCCGGATCACGACAAATACCTGTGGACGAATGCGTCGTTTGCCTTCGCGTCCAACATGGTGCGTAGCTTTATCAATAATGGCTGGTGTGTACAGATCCGTGGCCCGCAGGCCGGCGGTGCGGTTCAGGACCTGCCTATCCATCTGTATGACCTGGGTACCGGCAATCAGGTAAAAATCCCGAGTGAAGTGATGATCCCTGAAACGCGTGAATTCGAATTCGCGAATCTGGGCTTTATTCCGTTGTCCTACTACAAAAACCGCGACTACGCCTGCTTCTTCTCAGCCAACTCCGCCCAGAAACCGGCGCTGTATGACACCGCTGATGCGACCGCCAACAGCCGCATCAACGCGCGTCTGCCGTACATCTTCCTGCTGTCGCGTATCGCCCACTACCTGAAGCTGATTCAACGCGAGAACATCGGTACCACCAAGGATCGTCGACTGCTGGAACTGGAGCTGAACACCTGGGTCCGCACTCTGGTGACCGAAATGACCGATCCGGGCGACGAGCTTCAGGCATCTCATCCACTGCGTGATGCAAAAGTGGTGGTGGAAGATATTGAAGATAACCCGGGCTTCTTCCGCGTGAAACTGTATGCGATTCCGCACTTCCAGGTGGAAGGGATGGACGTCAACCTGTCGCTGGTTTCCCAGATGCCAAAAGCGAAATCGTAATAACAGGCAGGAAGCCGATGAAAACGGAACAACCGTTATGGGGTAGGGGCATTATGGTCGCTCCCCAGCATTTTCAGCAACAGGTCGCGTATGCGGCCTGGTCTGCCGAGTGTATTGCCCGGCTGGGCCTCTCCTGCCCGTGGGGGGTAATAAATGCTACCTTCGAGCCGGAAGCGCTCAGGCTTGGACGTCTTCAGGCCCGTCATCTGCATGTCCGTTTTCAGGACGGTACGCTGATTGATACAGACAATGCTGATTCGCTGCCACCGGTACTGTCGCTTGAAAGCGAATCGCAGGAGGTGACGGTGGTGCTGGCGCTCCCGCTACTGCGGGCGAACGGCGGCAACTGCCTGAAACCCGATGAGGTGGCCGAGCGTCCGGTGCGATATCGTCAGCGCTGGCGGGATGTACGCAATACCTTTGGGGAAGACACTCGTCAGATTGCCGTGATGCAGCCTGAACTGACGCTGCGTTTTGCCCATCAGAACAACAGCGATTATCTGACTTGTCCGGTCACCCGCCTGCAGCAAGACTCGCAGGGTACATGGCTATTGGATGAAACATTTCTTCCTCCGCTGTTGACCCTCCAGGGCAGCCGTTGGCTGGTTACCCAACTGGAACAACTACTGACACAACTGCGGGCGCGACTGTGCCGTCTGATGGCAATGCGGCGTGAAAGCAATGAGCGCATGGCTGATTTCGCCGTGGCAGATGTATCACTGTTCTGGCTGCTCAACGCGCTGAACAGTGCCGAGCCCGTGCTGGGTCAGTTCCAGCGTAATCTTCAAAGCCCACCGGAACGTCTGTATCCGGAACTTTCTCGCCTTGCGGGGAGCCTGCTGACCTTTTCCCTGGAACATCAGGTGAGCGCCATACCGGCCTGGCATCACGAGCAACTCAATGCGGTATTTCCACCGCTGTTTGATTTGCTTGGCGATCTGCTTGAAGCCAGCCTGCCGTCACGCGTGGTGGCCCTGGCACTCGACTATGACCCACGGCTGCACTTCTGGCAGGCTCGCCTGCATGACCCGCGTCTGCGCGAAGGGGCTGATTACTATCTTTCTGTGCGCTCACCGATTCCGGTGGCGCAACTGCAGGAGCAGTTTCCGCGCCAGTGTAAGGTGGGCAGCCCTGACCATGTGCGGGGGATCGTCAACTCTTCCCGCGTGGGCGTGCCGCTGACGCCGCTGCGCCATGTGCCAGCCGCCATTCCACTGCGCCTGGAAAATCAGTATTTCAGTCTCGATCTCTCCCATCCTCTGGCGACTGAAATGCTCCAGAGTGGGACATGTATGTTTTACGTCCCGGGCATGCTCGGCGAGCCTGAACTTGAACTCTTTGCGGTATTGAGAACATGAGTGAACGTAAACACGGCGCTGTCGTGTCTGTTGATATTGACGCACTGCTGCAGGATACCTGGCTTCAGGTCATCAGCCTTCGCTATGGCCCGCAGTTTCAGGAAGGCGAAGGTCGGATCTTGTGGGAACGCTGTATCGCTGATGTGGAACGCGTTCAGCGTGAACTGAAAGCGAGCGAACTCGATGAAGCCAGCTGTAAGCATATCCTCACTGCACAATGTGCATTGCTTGATGAGGCGGTCAAAGGGCGCGGTGTAGAGGATGATGCCTGTGTGCAGTGGTATGACATTCCTCTGCAGGGACACTTCCTCGGCACAATGGACGCGGGTGACACTTTATGTGACAGGATGCGCGATGTGCTGCGTGAACCTGCTCCAGATAATGCCGTACTGACCTGCTTCCAGCGGGTAATGATGCTCGGATTCCTGGGAAACTTTCGTGCGCTAAACGATCCGGAACGCCAGAAGCTGGTCAGCGCACTCAACGAGCGCGTTACACCGTTCAGCTACCCGCAGACCCATCCCGTTCTGGCAGAGAGCCGCAGCGGACGGGGAGCGGGAGGCTGGCTGGCGTCATGGCCCGCGCGTATCGGCCTGAGCGTGATTGTTCTTGCCGCACTCTGGTGGGGACTGGATCGCTGGCTCGATCAGATGCTGCTGACCCTGTTGCCGGGAGTCGTAAAATGAGTCCTGTACAACAGCGCGGGCTTGCGCTGTGGGCTGCCCTGCTGAGTGCTGTGGTCTGCCTGGCTTTTCTGCCGTTATCCCGGCTGGCTTCAGTGCTCGTTCTGCTGGCGATGATCGGGGTTATCGTCGCGTTCTGGTATATCGCCAGACCTCGTGCGGAGCATGACGTCAACCTGCGTCTGGATGACCTTCCTGAAACTACTTACCGTCAACCTGTGGTGCTGGTTTGTGGCGATATGCCTTTGACCTGGCCGCAGCAGTCACCAGTACTGATCGTTACGCAGGGATGCTGGATCCGCGTTGAGGACCATCAGGATCTGGAGCAGGTTGCCCGTCAGATTCTGTGGCAGCGCCCGGACTGGGGGCGTCAGCTGTCGGTGATGGTCAGTGTCTGCCCGCAGAAACATGTCAACAGCGAAGCCCTGACAAGTCGTCTGCTGGCTCTGCGCTGGCAAATCAGCCAGTTGCGTAAAGAAACGGGACAGTCTGTGCCACTCATTCTGAATGGTCAGATTGGCAGCGCGATGACGGATGACATGCTCTGGCAGGCCGCTATTCCGGGTGAAGGGTGGACTGTCTGGCGTGAGTCGAATGCGCCTTGTTCGATCGCCGCGTGGGTCACCACTGGCGGTGCGCCTGTGATGCAGCAGCAGGTGCTGATGAACAGCCTGATGAGCTGGTTCCATCAGCATGTCCAGGCGGTATTCATCGATGAGAATCCTGATGTTCCGGTCATTGCACCTGCAGCGCTGCTGTGGGGAATGGGACCGATTCTTGCCGGAAGCCTTGCGTCCTCTGCCTGGACGGCATGGTTATCGCGTCATACTGCCATGCAGCAGGTAGCCGGCTGGCAACCGGTAGGGACGGACAGCACGGTGATATCACCCTTCCCGGATTTCATCCTGCCGCTGTTACCGGAAGGAAGTGGACTTACTCCCCGCGCCCGCACCTGGCGCTGTGCCCTTGGTCTTTTCACCCTGGCGGCCATCGCCGCGCTGCTGAGCAGTGGCTGGAACAATCGCCAGTTGCTGCATCGCGTGAGCTTCGATATAGCCCGTTACGACAGTCTCTCCATGGATGACTACGGCCCGAAAGCTGGCGCCGTTGCGGCCCTTCGTGAGAATGCGGCGCTGCTGGATGACTATGCACGTAACGGTGTACCGATCCGGCTGGGCCTCGGGCTTTATCAGGGGGAACGTCTACGGATACCCCTACTGGAAGCGATCCGCTCGTATATGCCGCCGCCTCCTAAACCGCAGCCAACCCCAAAACCAGTACCGAAAATAGTGAGGCTCGACAGCATGTCGCTGTTCGATTCCGGCAAGTACGTGCTGAAAGCGGGTTCCACCAGGATGCTGGTGAATTCACTGGTTGGCATCAAAGCGAAACCGGGCTGGCTGATTGTCGTGTCTGGGCATACCGATAACACCGGCAATCCGCAACTTAACCAGACGCTGTCTCTGAAACGAGCCGAAGCGGTACGCAACTGGATGCGGGACACGGGCGACGTGCCCGAAAGCTGTTTTGCGGTGCAGGGCTATGGCGAAAGCCGTCCTGTCGCAACCAACGACACCCTGGAAGGGCGTGCGCTCAACCGCCGTGTCGAAATCAGTCTGGTACCGCAGGCGAATGCCTGTCAGATACCCGGCAAACACCCGGCGCCATCGCAGGATGATGGCGTCTCAGAAAATAAAACGGAGTAATTAACATGGCAATTCCTGTTTATCTTTGGCTGAAGGACGACGGCGGCGCGGACATCAAAGGGTCTGTTGACGTTCAGGATCGTGAAGGCAGCATCGAAGTGGTTGCACAGGAGCATAACCTGTACATCCCGACCGACAACAACACCGGCAAGCTGACTGGCACCCGCATCCACACGCCGTTCCTGTTCACGAAGGAAATCGATTCCTCCAGCCCGTACCTGTACAAGGCGGTGACCACCGGTCAGACCCTGAAATCCGCTGAGTTCAAGTGGTACAAAATCAACGACGCGGGCCAGGAAGTGGAGTACTTCAACACCAAACTGGAAAACGTGAAGGTAGTGAAGGTGAATCCTGAAATGTATGACATCAAGGATCCTTCTAAAGAGAAGCACAACCACCTTGAACGCGTTGAACTGCGTTACGAAAAAATCACCTGGACCTACAAAGACGGCAACATCATTCATTCCGATTCCTGGAACGAACGCGCCACGGCGTAATCCTGATGCGGGCAGGTTTTCCTGTCCGCAGTTTTTTGCTGAGTGCCTGAGATGCGGGCACTCAGCAAAGAAAAAACAATCTGCCTGCCTGACCTTATGCGCTTTGGTGAACAGCGAGGGGCGGTAGCGTGTCCAGGAACCGACAAAGAGAGAATCTCATGGAAAATCCAGCCATCCTGTTACGTCGTCTGAACCCTTACTGTGCCCGAGCGATGGAAGGCGCAGCTTCGCTCTGTCAGACCCGTGCCCATGCCGAAATTCTGCCGGAGCACTGGCTGCTGAAGCTGCTGGAGCAAGGGGAAGGTGACCTGACGGTGCTGGCGCGTCGCTATGAATGGGATATGGATGGCATCTGGCAGGATTTACTTGGCTGGCTCGACAGACAACCTCGCTCTGTGCGCCATCGGCCCCAGCTCTCTGATGACATCCAGACTCTGATGCAGCAAGCCTGGCTACTTGCCTCACTCAATGGCGAAGAGCACATTCGCAGCATCCATCTGCTGATGGCCCTGGTGGAAAAACCAAAACTGGCACGTTGTGACGGCCTTTGGCCGTTGTTAACGCTTGCTCAGAGCCAGCTGGAGCGCCTGCGACCGTTGCTGGATGCGCAATCGGATGAACGTCCGGAAATGCAGCGCGAAGCCGAGCTGGCACAGAACCACGGTGGTGAGGTGGAGTTTGTCGGGCGTCCGGCTGGTGTGGAAATGAAAGAAGGGGAACTGAGCCCTGCGCTGCAGAACACGCTGGATAAATTCACCCTCGATGTCACCGCCAAAGCGAAGGAAGGGAAGATCGATCCGGTGTTTGGCCGTGACACAGAAATCCGTCAGATGGTGGATATCCTCTCCCGTCGCCGCAAAAACAACCCGATCCTGGTCGGCGAGCCGGGCGTGGGGAAAACCGCACTGGTTGAAGGTCTGGCATTGCGTATTGCCGAGGGTAATGTGCCTGAATCACTGAAAACGGTCACTCTGCGTACCCTTGACCTGGGCCTGCTGCAGGCCGGTGCAGGCGTGAAAGGCGAGTTCGAACAGCGGCTGAAAAACGTTATCGATGCGGTGCAGCAATCCCCGTCCCCGGTCCTGCTATTTATTGATGAAGCGCATACCATCATCGGCGCGGGCAACCAGGCGGGGGGCGCCGATGCAGCGAACCTTCTGAAACCGGCGCTGGCGCGTGGTGAACTGCGTACCATTGCGGCCACTACCTGGAGCGAGTACAAGCAGTACTTCGAACGCGACGCGGCCCTGGAGCGTCGTTTCCAGATGGTAAAAGTCGATGAGCCTGACGATGACACCGCCTGCCTGATGCTCCGTGGTTTGAAATCCCGCTACGCCGAGCACCATCACGTGCACATTACCGACGATGCGGTGCGCGCTGCTGTTACGCTTTCCCGCCGCTATCTGACGGGCCGTCAGCTGCCGGACAAGGCGGTTGATCTGCTCGACACCGCCGCAGCGCGCGTCCGGATGAGCCTCGACACGGTACCGGAACAGCTGACCTGCATTCGCTCGCAGATTACCTCTCTTGAAATGGAGAAGCAGGCGCTGCTGGAAGATATTGCTGTCGGCAATCAGGGCCATGGTGAACGCCTGATCGTCATTGAGCAGGAAGAGAACGCTCTTATCGTTGCTCTCGACGAGCTTGTAACGCAGTACGGGCAGGAACTGAAACTCACCGAACAACTGCTGGAAAGCCGTCAGGACATCTCCCGTCAAAGCGAGACGCACGCGCTGCAGCAGGAACTGAACGGCATGCAGCACAGCAATCCGCTGCTCTCTCTGGATGTTGACGTACGCACCGTTGCCAACGTGATTGCTGACTGGACAGGCGTTCCGCTGTCATCGCTGATGAAAGATGAGCAGACCGAACTGCTGACCCTGGAAAATGAAATGGGTAAACGTGTGGTCGGGCAGGATGTGGCGCTCGAGGCCATCGCCCAGCGTCTGCGTGCGGCAAAAACGGGGCTCACCTCCGAGAATGGCCCGCAGGGCGTGTTTCTGCTGGTGGGACCGAGCGGGGTGGGAAAAACCGAAACCGCGCTTGCGCTGGCCGATGTCATGTACGGCGGTGAAAAGTCACTCATTACGATTAACCTCTCCGAATACCAGGAGCCGCATACGGTTTCCCAGCTGAAGGGTTCCCCTCCGGGCTACGTCGGTTATGGCCAGGGCGGCATTCTCACCGAAGCAGTGCGCAAGCGACCGTACAGCGTGGTGCTGCTCGATGAAGTGGAAAAAGCCCACCGCGACGTGATGAACCTGTTCTATCAGGTCTTTGACCGCGGCTTTATGCGCGACGGCGAAGGACGTGAAATCGACTTCCGTAACACCGTCATTCTGATGACCTCTAATCTTGGCAGCGACCACCTGATGCAGCTGCTTGACGAACAGCCGGAGGCCAGCGAAGGCGATCTCCACGAGCTGCTGCGTCCGATACTGCGCGATCACTTCCAGCCGGCGCTGCTGGCCCGCTTCCAGACCGTGATTTACCGTCCTCTGGCGGAAGCAGCCATGCGTACCATCGTGGAAATGAAGCTGTTACAGGTCAGCAAGCGCCTGCATCGACACTACGGCCTGACCACGCATATTGATGAGAGCCTGTATGACGCGCTGACCGCCGCCTGCCTGCTGCCGGACACCGGCGCGCGCAACGTCGACAGCCTGCTCAACCAGCAGATTCTGCCGGTGCTGAGTCAGCAACTGCTGACCCACATGGCCGCGAAACTGAAACCACAGTCATTACGCTTTAGCTGGAGTGAGGAAGAGGGGATCGGGCTGGAATTTGATGTGAAACAGGGAGTGGACGCATGAGTAATAATCCTCCATTAAGATACAGCCATAACCACCACCTGCTGGCGGTGAAGGGATGTGAAGCAGAACTCGATGTGCTGGCGTTTGAAGGCGATGAGGCCCTGAGCACGCCGTTCCGCTATCGTATTGAATTCACCAGCATTGACCACGCTATCGCCAGAGAGGCGATGCTGATGAAGCCCTGTTCGCTGACGCTGCAGGCCCCGGTAGACCAGGGTTACGGCATTAAAGTGCAGCAGGCCGTGCGCACCCTTCAGGGCGTGGTGACCGGTTTTGAACGCCTCAGCACGTCAAAAGATGAAACCCGCTACGCCCTGACGCTCCGGCCACGTCTGGCGCTGCTCGACCGCTCGCACCAGAACGCCATTTACCAGGACATGTCGGTTCCGCAAATCGTGGAAAAAATCCTGCGCGAGCGCCACGGTATGCGCGGTCAGGATTTTCTGTTCTCGCTGTCAAAAGAATACCCGCGCCGTGAACAGGTGATGCAGTACGGTGAGGACGACCTGCACTTTATCACCCGCCTGCTGGGTGAGGTCGGCATCTGGTTTCGCTTCACCACCGACACGCGCCTCAACATTGACGTGGTGGAGTTTTACGACAGCCAGCAGGGGTATGAAAAAGGGCTGACGCTGCCGTCGGTACCGCCATCGGGCCAGCATTCAAAAGGCGTGGATTCAGTCTGGGGGATGGAATGCCATCACAACGTGGTGCAGAAGCAGGTCAGCACCCGGGACTACAACTACCGTCAGGCCACGCAGGACATGAACACCCTGGTGGATGCGACCCGCGGGGATGTCACCACGTACGGTGATGCCTATCACTGGGCGGATAACTACCTGACGCCGGGCAGCACCTATGACCGCAACCCGGCCCCGGAGTCCGGGGCGTTTTATGCCCGCCTTCGTCACGAACGCTACCTGAATGGTCAGACCCGGGCGCAGGGCATCACCAGCTGTCCGACCCTCTCGCCGGGTCAGGTACTGAAAGTCACCGGCGGGTATGAAGTGGCCGACGTGTTTGCGCAGGGCGTGGTCATCACGGCGATGCACACGTATGCTCGCCGTGATAAGGACTTTGCGGTTGATTTTGACGGCATTCCGGACAGCACCGATTTTGGTTTCCGCCCGGAACCTGGCTCACGCCCGGTGATGGCTGGCACCTTACCGGCCCGCGTCACCAGCACCACCGAAAATGACACCTACGGGCATATCGATAAAGACGGTCGTTACCGCGTCAACATGCTGTTTGACCGTGATAACTGGGAAACCGGGTTCGAGAGCCTGTGGGTACGCCAGTCGCGCCCGTACGCCGGCGACACCTACGGCCTGCACCTGCCGCTGCTGGCGGGCACCGAAGTGGCGATTGGCTTTGAGGACGGTAACCCGGACCGGCCGTACATTGCCGGCGTGCTGCACGACTCGGCGCACGGCGACCACGTCACCATCCGCAACTACAAACGCAACGTCCTGCGTACCCCGGCGAACAACAAAATCCGCCTCGATGACGAGCGCGGAAAAGAGCATATCAAGGTCAGCACGGAGTACGGCGGGAAGAGCCAGCTGAACCTCGGCCACCTGGTCGACAGCGAGAAACAGCAGCGCGGTGAGGGGTTTGAGCTCAGAACGGACAGCTGGGGAGCCATCCGGGCACAGAAAGGGATGTTCATCAGCGCTGATGGCCAGACGAAAGCACAGGGCCAGGTTCTGGAGATGCAGCCAGCGGTCAGCAATCTGGATGATGCCCGGGAGCAGATGACGTCCATCTCCGATGATGCGCAGAAGGCGACCGCAAACCCGGCCGATCTCCAGGCGCAAATCAAGCTGCTGGAACAGCAACTGACGGATCTCAAAAAATCAGTGCTGCTGCTCAGCGCGCCGGATGGAATGGCACTGACCAGCGGACAGCATCTGCAGGTATCTGCCGGGCAGAACCTGATAGCCACTGCCGGAAAAAATGCAGACGTCAGCGTGGTGAAAAATCTGTTCATCGGGGTGGGCAATGCCCTGAGCGTGTTTGTTCGTAAGCTGGGGATCAAGCTCATCGCGAACCAGGGGCCGGTGCAGGTACAGGCCCAGAACGATCTGATGGCATTGCTGGCACGAAAAGAAATCAGCATCGTCAGCACGGAAGATGAAATCAAAATCATCGCGAAGAAGAAGCTGACGGTAAACGGTGGGGGGAGTTACATAACTCTGGATGTCAATGCTATTGAATCAGCCACTATGGGAGATTTCAGGACAAGAGCAGGGCATTACGCGAGACAGACGAGAGCGCAGCATAAGCCTGATATTTCACCTTTAGCCAATGCTATAGATGATGGCAGCCATAATATTCGTTATTTGTGTGTAGATGATAATGGAGTACCGATGCTTAATACCCCATACAAGGCATTTCTGGCTGATGGTTCAGTAATAGAGGGTGTTAGTGATGGTGAGGGGTATACGAAGTTGTTTACGTCTGCACAGACTCAGGATGTTCTGCTACATATGATGCCGGAGGCTATTAATGCCTAAGTATAATATTTATACAAAAATTGAATCGAATGTTTCAGCAGTCGACCTTTTTTATGATCTCAATGTGTATAGAACTGATGCCAATAATAAAAAACATATGCTACTGTCAGTGGCGCAACAACCAGTAACCCCAAATTATCAAACTCAGTCCCATGAAACGAATGAAACTGAGGATGATCTGTCTGTAATCTACATTATGGAAATGAACTTGTATCGCAAGCACGGCGGTAAGTTGGTTTCTGTGCTTTCATCGCCTGCGAAAAAAATGTACACACTTGGTGAAATGGCATCAGGGCAAGCGTACTCTAAAAATAAACGCGAAAACGTCTGCTATTTTGAGACTAAAGCGCAGACAAAGCCGGTTAATGATAACGAAGATGACAATATCCATAGCGTACAGATAACTTGTCTGGAAAGAGCATTTATAGCAAAAGAACATCCTATCGGTAGTGCTGATGATCCATTCGATAGAAAAAAGATCGAGAGCCAGATTGCATCAAGAATGAATTATGTCAGTTATCCTAATCAAGGGGGGACTAGCTTGTGCGGACCTGCATCATTTTTTTATTGTCTGCAGATGGATAGGCCGGATGTTTATAAACAAGCAGCTATTGAACTTTGGTTGCATGGGAAAACAAAAATAAGCGCATTGGAGATCTTGCCAGGAGACGGATGTAGGCATCCCAAAGGTAGTTTTTATGATGATTACGGTAGAGAGACAGTATCAGGCCTGGACTGGATTACATTGGCTAGCTTGAGGGATTCTGAAAATTCACTAATGAGTTATGATGAAGTGAATGATCAGGTCGCAGGAATAACTATGTGGGGGAAATTGAGTGAATGGTTTGAGAAAGCAGGATATGAGAAAATATTCGACAATATAAGTCTCTCGCATTCAAATCTAAAAGATATTATAAATATGAATAACTTTATTGGCAAAGGATATAAAGTTGTAAGCTTAATCTCTGCTGGCATGCTATCGGATTTTCCTGGTGATAGCTCATCAAAGAATCATTGGATAGTTTGGACTGAACAAGTGAAGTGCAGTAATGGAGTAGTTATATCTGAACGCACCTCCAGTGAAGATGTTGTGGATTTAAATCTATTCTCGTGGGGGACTGTTGGAAGTCAACTGAAGAATAACATTAGTTTGGATTCTTTTATAAAACATACATTTGGAGGGTTGGTTTTTAGACCAATTAAATAATATATGCTTTATAAAATGGTTATATGTTCCATTATTTTATTGAGTGCATCATGCTCTTCATCTCATGTTGATTATAATCCACCTGGAGATTCCTTGCCGAATGGAAAAGTCGGTGTGATTTATAAACAAGAGATTACTATCGGAGCTGGTCTAGAGGATAATCCAGCATTTCTGACTGATAAAAATGCAAGCGTAAATATCTATCCCTCTGATATAGGATTGTATGTAGTAACTACAAATAAAAGAAAAGATGGATTGCCTATATACAATCATATTATTATTACTGGGGTGCCATTAAAATCAGGTGAGGTGAAGGTTTCTATATCTGGCTATACTTATGGCTCTATGTACACGAAAACTAGTAGAATTGATAAAACCTATTCATTAGAGATTAAATAAATTCAAGACCAGCTCGATCGATTAGTGATGTTTTAATTGAACTGAAGCTTTTTTCTTGGGATGAAGTTAAAGATAATTCTCTTCTAGTATCATTAACATTAGGTGAATTTCTAAGCCATACTTTTGGGGGAATGGTATTTAAAAAAATACCATAATCAAAAATGAATCATTGTCTAACAGCTTTTGTAATTTCTTTGTTTTTGACTGGGTGTAGCAATCACCTTAGATTTGAACCCAACAAGTTGCCAGATGGATATATAGGTCAGGAGTATTATGTCCCAATCACCATCTCTGGAGGTACAGGACCGGTTGTTGATTTAAGTTATGAAATTCATCCATCAGATTCTGGACTGAAACTGGTGTTCGCTGAAAAAAATATTACACCAAACATATATATGATAATTTTACTATAGAAGGAAAGCCTAAGTTACAAGGAATTGTAACCATCAATATTAGGGGGGTTGTTGCTAGTGCTGGGCAGTATTTTCAAAAAAAATATGAGATTAATGTTCAGAAATAAACTAATAATAAGATCTTACCTTGTATATTAAACAATTTTAAAGAGTCATGATCTTTCTTCATGAGCGCTAAAAGATCAGTCGGTGACTAACTCACTTAATGCATGTCTGGTCTTTCAGAACATAATTTCTCTGCCGATGTGAAGGAATACAATGAGCAACAATCCTCCGTTAAGATTCAGTCATAACCACCACCTGCTTTCGGTGAAGGGCTGTGACGCAGAGTCCGATGTGCTGGCGTTTGAAGGTGATGAAGCCCTGAGCACGCCTTTCAGCTACCGTATTGAGTTCACCAGCGGTAACCACGCCATCAGCAGGGAGATGATGCTGATGAAGCCCGGCTCGCTGACGCTGCAGGCCCCGGTTGACCAGGGTTACGGCATCAAAGTCCAGCAGCCGGTGCGGGTGATTCAGGGGGTGGTGACCGGTTTTGAGCGCCTGGGCACGTCAAAAGACGAAACGCATTACGCCCTGACCCTCCAGCCACGCCTGGCGCTGCTTGACCGTTCGCACCAGAACGCCATTTATCAGGACATGGCTGTCCCGCAAATCGTGGAAAAAATCCTGCGCGAGCGCCACGGCATGCGCGGCCAGGATTTTCTGTTCTCGCTGTCAAAAGAGTACCCGCGCCGCGAGCAGGTGATGCAGTACGGTGAGAACGACCTGCACTTTATCACCCGCCTGCTGGGCGAGGTCGGTATCTGGTTCCGCTTTACCACCGACACACGGCTGAACATCGACGTGGTGGAGTTTTACGACAGCCAGCAGGGGTATGAGAACGGTCTGACGCTGCCGTCGGTGCCGCCGTCAGGGCAGCACTCGAAGGGTGTGGACTCGGTGTGGGAGATGGAGAGCCACCATAACGTGGTGCAGAAGCAGGTCAGCACCCGGGACTACAACTACCGTCAGGCCACGGAGGACATGAATACCCTGGTGGATGCGACCCGCGGGGATGCCACCACGTATGGTGATGCCTATCACTGGGCGGATAACTACCTGACCGCGGGGAATTCCCACGACCGCAACCCGGCGCCGGAGTCCGGGGCGTTTTATGCCCGCATCCGTCATGAGTGCTACCTGAATGGCCAGACGCAGACCCGGGCCGTCACCAGCTGTCCGACGCTCTCTCCGGGGATGCGGCTGAAAGTCACCGGCGGGTATGAAGTGGCGGACGTGTTTGCGCAGGGGGTGGTCGTCACGGCAATGCACAGCCATGCGCGGCGTGATAAGGACTTCGGCGTCAGGTTTGACGGTATCCCGGACAGCCCGGATTTCAGCTTCCGCCCGGAGCCTGGCTCGCGCCCGGAGCCTGGCTCGCGCCCGGTGATGGCCGGCACCTTACCGGCACGCATCACCAGTACCACCGAAAATGACACCTACGGGCATATCGATAAGGACGGGCGCTACCGCGTCAACATGCTGTTTGACCGGGATAACTGGGAAACCGGATTCGAAAGCCTGTGGGTGCGCCAGTCCCGCCCGTACGCAGGAGATACCTACGGCCTGCACCTGCCGCTGCTGGCGGGAACCGAAGTGGCGATTGGTTTTGAGGACGGCAACCCGGACCGGCCGTACATTGCCGGCGTGCTGCACGACTCGGCGCACGGCGACCACGTCACCATCCGCAACTACAAACGTAACGTCCTGCGCACCCCGGCGAATAACAAAATCCGCCTGGATGATGAGCGCGGGAAAGAGCATATCAAGGTCAGCACGGAGTACGGCGGCAAGAGCCAGCTGAACCTCGGGCATCTGGTCGACAGCGAGAAACAGCAGCGCGGTGAGGGTTTTGAGCTCAGAACGGACAGCTGGGGAGCCATCCGGGCACAGAAAGGGATGTTCATCAGCGCTGATGGCCAGACGAAAGCACAGGGCCAGGTTCTGGAGATGCAGCCAGCGGTCAGCAATCTGGGTGATGCCCGGGAGCAGATGACGTCCATCTCCGATGATGCACAGAAGGCGACCGCAAACCCGGCCGATCTGCAGGCGCAGATTCAGCTGCTGGAACAGCAACTGACGGACCTTAAAAAGTCGGTGCTGTTGATGAGCGCACCGGAGGGGATGGCGCTGACCAGCGGACAGCACCTGCATGTATCGGCCGGTCAGAACCTGATTGCCACCGCCGGAAAAAATGCAGACGTCAGCGTGGTGAAAAATCTGTTTATCGGGGTGGGCAATGCCCTGAGCGTTTTTGTGCGTAAGCTGGGCATAAAGCTGATAGCAAACCAGGGACCGGTACAGGTACAGGCGCAGAACGATCTGATGGCATTGCTGGCACGAAAAGAAATCAGCATCGTAAGCACGGAAGATGAAATAAAAATCATCGCGAAGAAGAAGCTGACTCTGAATGGTGGTGGGAGCTATATCAGGATTGATGCAAGTGCGATTGAATCTGCTACTGCAGGTGAATATCGTACGAAAGCAGGACATTATGGGCGTAAGGCAAGCGCATCAGAAAAGGTCACGCTGCCTGTCTTTCCTGTAATGGAACCTGGCGAACAAAGCTTGCGTTTTGCTTTCCCTGGCGCCGATAGTGTCAGCCAAAGTATGGACTGGATGACAAATCAGCCATACAACATTACTGACAGCAATGGGAAAATCCTGTCGACCGGCACGGTAGACAGTTCAGGTCGCTTCCCAAAAATAGTGCTGCCTGAAAGCGATACATTAAACTTAATCATAGGGCGAGAGACTTGGCTCAAAGAAGAGCTTCCAACATCAGTCGAAGAGGCTGAGGTAGATAGTGCGGAAGATATAGAATCACTGGAGTCTGATACCGATTCGGATGATACCGAGACAGCAGAAGATCATACTTCTGCGCTAACAGAATCAATGATCGCAAAACTATTAAATTTAACTACGACAGGGTGATCTATGTTAAAGGAAATTTGGAAGTCTATTTTTTGCTTTATGATCGTGCTTTCTAGCTTTAGTGCATCTGCTACTTGCTTAAAGGAAGGGGATAAAGTAAGTCTGACAGGAGTTGTTAGCGAAAAATTATACTACGGCCCTCCTGGCTGGGGGGAGGATAAAGCGAATGATGAGAAGCTACATGAGTGGATATTGCATTTAAAACAGCCACTCACGTGTGTAACAGACGCAGATACTGACAACCAAAACTGGAATCAGGACGTTCAGTTGATAATGCGTGATAGTAATGACTATAAAGCAAATAAAAGACTTCTAGGAAAAAGTGTCAGTATTGATGGCGTAATATTTCTTGCAGAGACCGGATATCACATGACGCCTGTTTTATTAGATGATGCCAAGTTTGAAGTTGCAGGCAAATAGCAGAGAGGATTAATTAAAATGCGCTTTATAAATGCTATTTATCATGCATCGACAAAAACGGTAGAATATGAGTCATCAAATGGCACAAGATTGTTAAAAACTGGGGGCTCACTGAATTGGCGATTCAATAACCCAGGAAACCTTATTTCTGTAAAAAATCAGAAAGGAAAAATCGGTATTGGAGTTGTCTACAATCCAGACAAACATTCATTCGCAATATTTTCTAGCATAGAAGCTGGGGATAATGCCAAACGATCTCTGCTCAAACGAAAATATAAGGATTTTACTATTCCAGAAATGATGAAAAAATATGCTCCGGGGAATGATGGTAATAACCCTGAAGCTTATGCCAATTTTATCATGTTTGAAAGTGGGGTCGCTCAGGGGGAGAAAGTAGGAGAACTTGACGATTCAAAATTCAGTAAGGTAATCAAGGCAATTAGCAAAAAGGAAGGTGGCTTGAAGCCGGGCACCGAAAAATGGGTGTATGTGACAAATGTGACTGTTTCAGACGGCTCCCGCCCAGTTGCTGATGTGCCATTTAAAGTGACGCTCGGAAGCACTAGCTACGAGTGGAAAACAGACGCTTACGGCAAGCTCAAGACAATCATTCATACGAAACAAGGAATGGCTATTGTCGTCAAATATACTAATTCTGCTGGAAAAGAGGATGTTGTTTATTCAGCAGTTGCTGGGGATGAAACGAAGAATATACTGCTCACGCGAAATTTTTCTCAATTCTCTGCAAAAACTCTTGCCGATACTCCCAAAGTTCCACGTGCGAAGAGTACTCAAAAACCGATTGAGTATACAGTCATGTCAGGCGACACTCTCTCGAAAATTGCCGAACGTTATAAGACAAGCACTGATGAGATTGCCAAAAACAATAATATAAAAGATGTGAGTAAGATCTTCCCTGGCCAGCATTTGACTATATATGGTGTCAATGCTAATGGGCCTTCGAACTATACCGTTGTTCCAGGGGACACGTTGGTGAAGATCGCAGAAAAAAATGGTGTGTATGTTGATGATATTGCGCGGCAGAATAATATATCAGATCCTAATAAAATATACCCGGGACAATCAATTTCGATAGACAAAAGTGGCAATGTTACGTCTGGTCAAACTGAAAAGCCAGTTGCAAATCCGATAGCCTCAAAACCAGCTATTAAAAAACCTGAAAAAAATAGTATAAACAATGAAAATAAAAAAACACTTGATTCAGTTGGAGGGAAAAATTCTGGTAATCCGATTGCGTTACTACCTCATGATCAGAGAGAGGCTCCGTGGATGGCGGTTGCATTCGAGGAGGGAGAGACTCGATGGAAATGGGGGCGTGTAAAGGAAGGCGATGGCGGAATAAACTACCATAAGAAGACTGGCATTAATATGTCTTCCATGGTTGGTAATTCTAATCCGTGGTGTGCTTCTTTTATAAATTATTGCCTTAAAGAGTCAGGGTATTCGACATCTGGTAGCGCCAGTTCTCAATCTTTCTCGAAAAACAAAAATTTTATAAAAATATCTCAACCTATATACGGTGCAATAGTTGTTTTGCGGAAAAAAGGATCTTGGACAGGACACGTTGCTTTTATATACTGTTTTTTTGAAGATGGTGAAATAGGTGTGCTTGGCGGAAATCAGGGAGATAGTGTTACTATAAATCCATTGTATCAAGTTTATATAAATGGGCGGTTACATTATGAATTGATAGGGTTCTATGTACCTAAGCCATATTATGCTTATGCACAAAAAACAATAAGTTCAGGTTTGAGGAAAACAACAATGTCTAATATTGCAGAGTTGCGTGAAAGCCTTGGAGCCAATCTACCCTCGAATGAAGATGAAAGAACAAGGTGATAAATAAAAAATTTAATACTGGAGGTAATATGAAGTATCATTATGTTTTAGCGTTGTCACTTTGTTACAGTTCCTCTGTACTGGCAGTAGAGTGTATGGATAAATCAAATATAGATTCTCTAAGAGAAATTTTCAAAACAAATAACAAGAAATTGTTGATTGAAATGGCTTCAAAAGAAGTGAAGCAATATATTGAAAGTGACTTACTTATCAAAAATAAATACAGTACACTTGTTAATGTATCTGAGGTTTACTATGGTTGGGGAGTGGACAAAAAGTCTAAGTATCCTGTTAACACATCGGCAGTTTTCCCAAATGAAAAAGTGTGTGTATGGAATGTATCTTTTGCACTACCGGAGTCTATGAGAAAAAAATGTGATGATGATGGTGCCTATGGGTATTTTATTGAATTTAAGAAAGTTAATGGGGAAACAGTTCTATATAAGTTTACCTCTTTGTTTGACTCACTTCCTGACGGAACTTTAGCTTGCAAAACTGCAAATAAGTTTATGCTACAAAAATAGCTTGTGAGTTTTGAAGTTCGCATCTCATTTTAAATAAAGGGTATTATTGATGAATTGTTATTCGGCACTTTTGCTGCTGTTTAGGTTGAGTTGCATATTATTTTTGTACCCAGTGAGCTCTACTTTTGCTAAAGATCTAACCCCTAAAGTAAGGTGGAAAGACAATTCTGGTGAGCATTTACTGGTGATAAAAAAGGAGATTAACCAGAATAACATTGGAGAACATTTGTCAGTAAAACAGGTGACGAAGGGAAAGGATGATTGGATTCTAAATGATTATGTTAATGACTGTGAAGTGGATATTAATCTGAATTTGATAAAAGAATCAATTGAAGTAAACAATAGTTTTGCCGATGGCGAAGGCACTGTTTTATTTGCTTATAAAATTGGATGTATTGGTGGGATAGACCCAGTTACTGTAAAGTATTTCGCGTATAAAAATGGAGTAAAATATTCCCTACGAGGGGAAGAGCATATCATAGTTGAAAACGGTGGGTATGGTGGAGAAAGCCCTCCGGTTCCAGATTACAATCTAAAAAACGATAAGCAACTGCTAAATTACATGCTGAAGAAATGGAGGTCTATTTCAACGACCAAATTAAATTAACGTGTTTATCCTTCATTAAAATAATGAACCTTTTTTGATTGTGACCTTTCACGTGGTTTTAAGTAAATTATTCCCTCACCTCATATTTACCCAAAGCCAATTTAGTTAATCTGTAATATGAGAGAATGAATGTTATATACACTTAAACATTTGCCAGAATGCTACCCCAGACCTAAGCCTCTGAAATTTTCTCGTTGGATTATTGCTCTGATTGCCATGCTTTCGGTCAGTGTTATATTAATGCGTATATTTGGGCGTTATGTTGAAAACCTGTATTTTTGGAAAATTGCTTTAGGTGTGCCTATCGTTTTGTGGAGTGTTCCGTTTGCTTCTTGTCTGCTTCTGTGGGCATTGCAGGATAGCAAAGCAAATGCTTTCGACAAACAACGAGAACAATGGATTCTTCGCGAAACCCGTAAGGCACGTCGTGCACTGCAGGTGCTGAATGCAACATTCATTACCGGCCACTCATCAGTTGCTCAGAAAGATACAGCTATTGCGATGCAAAATAACGATAGCATTATTGTTTCGCAGGTCGACCGGGATGGTAATGAAAGCTCCAGGATGAGCCAAATTTCTTCTAGCCCGCAGGACTCGCTAAAATTTGTGATAACGAATATTTTTTCGAAGTTGATTGCTGGCATTCCTTTCGCACATATCCCTGACAAAGTACCACTGGTCATATTTTTTGATGTAACAACATCGCTGCCTCTGGAGAGTATTCGCCATTACTGGGATGAAACCTGGCAAAATAGCAATATTACTCTTCCTGTTGAATATGGTGAGGGGAGTGGGCTCAGTGTAATCGACCGTTGGTTGAATGAACGTATTAAAGATAAAGCAATGCTATTGATTGTGGGTCTCCAGTTAAAGCCTGCCGAATCTGACAACACAGCTGAAGCCGGTGTAGCACTACTTCTTGGCAACCGCCTGACGCAGGAGGCTCTCGAACCTCTCGCGCTGCTGCATCGGCCAGATGCTGCTCCAACCGGTGAGCTGAGGGAGGGGATGAACATGGCTGCCTATAACGCCCCGCTCAGAGAAAATATCGTGAAAAATATGTGGCTTGCCGGGCTGACGGGTGAGCAGCGTGCAGAAGTTATCGCGTGCCAGAATGCGCACCCTGCGCAATCTGTAGAGGACGAAGCCGTCATTTCGCTCGATACATCTATGGGACATGCCGGTGCCGCGGCCCCCTGGCTGGCTATCGCTGCCGCCACCGAAATTGCCCGACAAACTCAGTTACCACAGATGATTATCTGCGGTGATACCACACAGAATGTGCTGTGGAGCACGCTCATTACCCCGATTGCTTCCCGACAGGAGATGGATCCGTGAAGCTACCCTTAGCACCGAAGACTACGGAAGGCCGCTATCTTGCTGTCGCATTGATTTTCTTTTTGCTGTTGGCCGTTATGACGTTCATGGTCTGGAAGCACCCGGATATAGCCGGGATTGAAGACGGAAGTCAGCAGCAAATTCACTGGCTCATCGCCGGCGGATGTATTTCAGGATCTGCCCTTATCGTATCCGTAGTGCTTCTGGCGGCAGTTCGTAGTGCCGGTAAGCAGGAGTTTAATGCGCTTGTCGACAATACCAACGGTGATGATGAGAAAAAGAAACGGGAAAATGATAAAGCACCTGTTCACCCTGCAGTGGCCATGTGTAACAAGATTCGGGGACATCTTCGCTCCCGTGTTGGCCTTTACTGGCGTCGTAAAACCCGTCTGCTGTTAATCACTGGCGATGAGGCAGCAATCGAACTGCTGGTACCTGGCCTGCAGGAAAACCAGTGGCTTGAAGGTAACCGTACCGTTCTGATTTACGGCGGCAGTCTGACTGCTGAGCCTGATAAAGAAAAATACGCCGCGCTGCGTAAACTGCGTCGCGGGCGCCCACTGGACGGTATTGTCCGCGTCATGCCGCAGTCGCTTAACCTGACCCCACAAATCAGCGACAACGATTTACGCGGGCTGGAAAAGCTCAGCGAGCTGCTGCATTACTCAGCCCCGGTCTGGCTGTGGCAGCTGTGCGACAGCGCCTGGCCGCAGGCGACGCGCCCTGAGCAGGCGGTGGGGGCCAGCTTCCCGCCACGCGCCAGGGAAGACGATATTACCCGCCAGCTTGAACTGATGCTGCCGGCCCTGCGGGCGCAGGGGGTGAGCCAGGTCGCTGAGAACACCCGCCATGACTTCCTGCTGCGCCTTGGCCAGTACCTCAGTGACGGCGGTATCGCCCGCCGGGCCCGGCAACTGGCGCCGTGGCTGTATAGCTCACAGCAGCGCATTCCGCTGCGTGGCCTGATGTTCAGCCTGCCGGACAATAAACACGCCGGTGCGTCACAGGAAAAAGACGAATATGTCCCGGAATCACAGCGCCATGCCCTGACTCTGCCGGTGATCTGGCAGGGGATTGTTGATGACTGTACCCGCGTGCGCGGTCGCCGGGTCGGTATGGCGTGGGAGCAGACGCTCGCCTGGACGCTGATGACTATCACCGGGGTCTGGGGAGCCGGGCTGTTGCTCTCTTTTGCCCTGAACTACAGTCAGATTTCCTCTGTGGCAGGTCAGGCCCGCAATCTGGTGGAGCATCCCTCTGTATCGGATTATCAGCTGACGGCCCTGCATACCCTGCGTAATGAAGCCGGTCGCCTGCAGCATCATATTCAGGACGGTGCGCCCTGGTATCAGCGCTTTGGTCTGGACCATAACCAGCAGCTGTTCGACGCGATGCTGCCCTGGTACGGCGTGGCGAACAACCGTCTGATACGCGACCCGGCAAATGAAGCGCTTAAGCAGAAGCTCACCGCGCTGACAAATTCTGCCCCCAACAGCGACCAGCGTGCACAGCTGGCGAAGCCAGGTTATGACCAGCTGAAAGCCTGGCTGATGATGGCCCGTCCGGATAAAGTCGATGGCGCATTTTATGCACAGACCCTGAAAGCCGTGCAGCCCACGCGGATGGGGATTTCAACCGGCCTGTGGCAAAGCCTGGTGCCGGATTTGTGGGCTTTTTATATCGCCGAGCTGCCCGCGCAGCCACAGTGGAAAATCACACCGGATGCGCAGCTGGTGAGCCAGAGTCGCCAGGTGCTGCTGCAGCAAATCGGGCGTCGTAACGCTGAAAGCACCCTGTATGAAAATATGCTCAAGTCAGTGCGTCGTAACTTCGCCGATGTTTCCCTGGAGGACATGACCAGCGGTACCGATGCGCGTCGACTTTTTACTACCGAGGTGGTCGTGCCGGGCATGTTCACCCGCCAGGCCTGGGAAGGGGGCATTCAGCAGGCTATCGAAAAGGCTGCAAATTCCCGCCGGGATGAAATCGACTGGGTGCTGAGCGATTCCCGTAAAGCCGTATCGGCAGATCTGTCGCCGGAAGCGCTCAAAGCACGTCTGACAGAGCGTTATTTCATTGACTTTGCCGGCAGCTGGTTGAATTTCCTCAACAGTCTGCACTGGAACCCGGCAAACAATATTGCGGACGTTACCGACCAGCTGACGCTGATGAGCGATGTCCGCCAGTCGCCACTGATTGCCCTGATGAACACCCTCGCCTGGCAGGGGCAAACCGGCCAGCAAAACGAAGGCCTTTCGGATTCCATCATCAAATCGGCTAAAGACCTGGTCGGCGGACAGGATAAACCGGCGATTGACCAGTCTGCGTCAGGCCCACAGGGGCCGCTCGATGAAACCTTTGGCCCGTTGCTACAGCTTCTGGGTAAAAACAAAGGTGGTAATGTCATGTCGGCGGACAACACCCTGAGTCTGCAGACGTATCTGACCCGTATCACCCGCGTGCGTCTGCGACTGCAGCAGGTGGCCAGCGCTTCTGACCCGCAGGCAATGATGCAGACCCTGGCGCAGACCGTATTCCAGGGCAAAAGCGTGGACCTCACCGACACTCAGCAATACGGTAGCCTGATTTCGGCAAGTCTTGGTGAGGAGTGGAGCGGATTTGGCAGCACAATGTTTGTGCAGCCGCTGACCCAGGCCTGGGAGACCGTACTTCAGCCGTCGGCAGCCAGTCTGAATGACAAATGGAGCCGCTCGGTTGTCGCGAACTGGCAAACTGCCTTTGACGGCCGTTTCCCGTTTGCTGCCAGCAAAAGCGATGCCTCTTTACCGATGCTGGCTGAATTTGTCCGTAAGGACAGTGGACGGATAGAGCGCTTCTTGTCGACAGAGCTCAACGGTGTGTTGCACAAAGAGGGCAGCCAGTGGGTACCGGATAAGGTCAACAGCCAGGGACTGAATTTTAACCCGGCCTTCCTGCGGGCCATTAACCAGCTGAGCCAGCTGTCAGACATCCTGTTCACCGATGGTAGTCAGGGCATCAGCTTTGAGCTGCAGGCGCGTCCTGTGCCACAGGTGGTGGAGACGCAGCTAACCATTGATGGACAAAAGCTGCACTACTTCAACCAGATGGCCGACTGGCAAAGCTTCCGCTGGCCGGGAGAGACTTACAAACCGGGAACGATGCTGACATGGACCACGGTCAACGCCAGTGCGCGTCTGTTCGGGGATTACAGCGGGACCTGGGGCTTTATCCGCTGGCTGGACTTGAGCAAGCGTCAGCAGCTGGACCGCAGCCAGTGGATGATGAGCTTTACTGCACCGGATGGTCGCACCCTGCAGTGGGTGCTGCGCTCACAACTCGGAAAAGGCCCGCTGGCGCTGTTGGATCTGCGTGGTTTCACGCTGCCGGATCACATATTCAGTGTCGACAGCGCGGCCACCGCTCAGGCGCTGATGGCTAATACGGAAAACAATGACATGGAGGGCGTCGAATAATGAGCACATTGCAGAATTTGGTTATCGCCTGTCAGGCTGACGATGCTCAGCTGCGTGAACAGGCGCAGACGCGCACGGATAACTGGCAGCCCTGGCTTGCTCCGGTAAGCGTAGCCAGTCCGACCGGGGAAGACCCGGGATATGACGATGATTTTCAGCTTATCCGCGAAGAGGTTAATAAGCTCTCCGGAATTGATACCGAACTGATATGCACGCTTGCTGAAAAGTTACTGACCACCACAGCCAAAGACATCCGTATTGCGACCTATTACTGCTGGGCGCGACTGCACCAGGATGGCGAAGCCGGCTTTGCCGAAGGGCTTGAACTGCTTGCCGGATTATTGCAGCGCTACGGCATGCAGCTTCACCCGCAGCGGGACCGAAGCCGCAAGGCTGCACTGGAATGGCTTGCCGGTAGCCGTGTCCTGGACAGTCTGTCACTGTTTCCGGAGGTCATCCGCGAGGATGCACAGCGTACCGCCGGGGCCTTGCTGCTCATCAGTACCCGTCTGGAGACCGAGCCGGAAGCATCGCGGCCAGAGCTGAATGCCCTGTACAGCGGGCTGGAGTCTCGCCTGATGAAGGCCGGGGGTGTGGATGCCGTGGTACCGCAGAACGCAGGGAATAAGGCGCAGTCACAGCCCTTTACGCATGCGACCGAGTCAGATGCGCCGGTTCTGAACCGCATCACCTCCGGTCAGGATTTGCTGGCCCAGGCCCGTACCCTGACGGGATATCTGCGCGAGCAGCCTGATGGCTGGCTAGCCGCACACCGGCTGATGAAAAGCTTGCGCCATGACACGCTGAGAGCGATCCCTGCACCGGATGCCGAAGGGAAAACACGTATCGAACCACCGCGGGCTGACCAGCGGGCCATGCTTAAACGGTTGTACCTGCAGCAGAGCTGGCTGGAGATACTGGAGCAGGCGGACAGCACCTTCTCGCGTGGTGCTAATCACCTCTGGCTGGATTTGCAGTGGTATATCCACCAGGCTCTGGTGAAATTGGGGCACGATGTGCTGGCCGATATCATCATCGCCGATCTGAAAGGGCTGCTGAGCCGTCTCACAGGACTTGAAACGCTGGCCTTTAATGACGGAACGCCGTTTGCCGATGAGGTCACGCTCAACTGGATAAATCAGAGCGTGCTGGACGATTTGTCCAGCTGGCGGGATGAGTCGGTCAGTGCTGCTGGTAAGACAGATAACGATATCCTGCTCCTCGAGCCGGAAGCGCTGGATAAAGCGGACACTGACGGTCTGGATGCCACACTTCACTGGCTCCAGACCCGTCCTGGTTGCGACTCTACAAAAGACAAATGGCTGCTGCGCCTGCTGATGGCCCGCATAGCCGAGCAAAAGGGTAAAAATGAGCTGGCCCTGCATCTGCTGGGTGAGCTCGATAGCGCCGCACGGTCAATCACCCTCACGCAGTGGACACCGACACTGCTGTTTGAAGTGAAATCTCGTCGCCTCAGACTGCTGCGCATGAAAGCCACACGCAGTGAAACCGATAAGTCACGCCTTCAGCCTGAGATGGACCAGCTTTTGGCCGGTCTGATTGCGCTCGACCCGGCAGGCAGTGCGGTGCTTTGTGGGTAACAGGACGGAATACAACTAAAAGGAAAACATATGCCAACAGAAGGTTTTTATCTGGTGCAGGGTGACAAAACGACCTGCGGCGGGAGAATTACCTCGGGCGCCGAGGATCACACTCTGTTTGATAAACTGGTTGCGCGTGAGCAGGACAGCGTGACCTGTGGAAAATATCCCGGGCTTTACAGGATAGCCGGTGGCATCGACAACGATACCATACACGGCAGGCGAATGGCCGGAACACTCGATAGCTACAGTACCTGTCCATGTAAGGCTAAGTTTATTCCGTCGATGATGAATGATACGTATGAGAAGAGTTCGGCTGGTGCAATTTCAGATGCAGGAGGAGCTGGAAAGACATCGTTTCTGGCTGGCTCACAGGCTGATACGATGTTTGCTCCGGGAATTGATTGTAGCCAGTCTGGTCAATATGACCTTGCGGGAGAGTGTATTGCAGAAACGAATGAACTGAGTGATGGCGTTTTCCTCTGGACAGAAACCCAAGGTGCAGGACATGCTTTCGTTTCAATACACTTTAAAAATATGATCTATGTGTTCACCTATGGACGATATGATCAGGAAGGATTTAGTCCTGTAGGTGAAGGCGTGTTGATTAAATATTCCAGCGAAAGAGCGGTAAGGTTTTACGCAAAAGAACTTTATCGAATGAGGGCGTCAGTTTTTAAAATACTGGACGTCGATGAATCCAACACGCTATCAATATTTAATGCTTTATGGTCATCCAGCAGCGTTCACCCTGATGGAAAAAATACCAGTGCGGAAATAAAAGAAGATGGGCGCGTTATTGATAGATATAACCTGGCAGTTAACAACTGTACTACAACGTCAGTAACGGGACTTAAAAAAGCAGGTACAGGAATATTTGACGTGAGACTGCTAGACTCTTTGGGTTACAGTGAAGACTTTGCGATCCCATCGTCTTTGAATGCTTATCTGGAGGATTTAGCTCTAAATCCAGCTGATATGCGAATAATTAAAATGACTGACGAATTTAAGGGCAGCTATCATAACGCTTCAGATTATAAAGAAATTGATGGTGTAGGCAGCGGTAATGAAACTGCCGGGGCAATAGGCAAAGGAAGTGGGCTCACCGGAAAAGGCTCGAGCGGTTATGCCCCCACAACATTCAGCCAATCCCAGGGAATTGAGAATGATTAAGCGTATACTGCTAGCTTTTGTGCCTGTAGCCTTGTTTTTACTGGTCAGTACAACAATTCTTTCCCTTTCACTCATGGATATCAAATACACTTTTGAATCCGTGTTAATTGGAACAACTCTGGATTATTTGGTTGACGAAACCTACTCCATTGTTTGGCTGTTTTATGGTTCTTCGAATATTGCTTTTGTTGTTATTTATATTGTCTCTCTTATGGTGTTTAAGCGAGTAAGCAAGAAATATTAGTCGATACCATATCAATAAGTTGCAGGCTGTGATGGCTTCACTTGATCCCTGAATACTGTTAAACATTCAATCATATTGGTTTTCTATGGACGACTTAACCCTGCGTTATTATGACGCCGAAATGCGCTATCTGCTGGAAGCCGGCGAAGAGTTTGCGCGTGCTCACCCCGAGCAGGCAGCAATGCTCAACCTCGATAAAGCCGGTGCGCGCGACCCGTATGTTGAACGCCTGTTCGAGGGCTTTGCCTTCCTGATGGGGCGCTTGCGTGAAAAGCTCGATGACGACCTGCCTGAACTTACCGAAGGGCTGGTCAGCCTGCTATGGCCGCATTATCTTCGTACCATTCCGTCGATGTCAGTGGTGGAGTTCACGCCTGACTGGCTCGAAATGAAAGAGCCGATGCGCATCGTCAAAGGCTTTGAGGTGAACTCAAGGCCGATCGGTGAGAAGGGCACGCGCTGTCGGTACACCACCACCAAAGAGATCACCCTTCAGCCATTGTCGCTTGAGAGTGCCCGGCTGGCAACCGATCCGGATGGCCGTTCGGTCATCACGCTGCGCTTTAACTGCAGCCATCTCGCCGACTGGAGTCGTATCGATCTCAGCCAGATCCCGCTCTACTTTAACGCTGATGCCCCGCTGGCCTGCTCCATGCATGAAGCCTTTACCATGAACACAGCGCGCCTCTGGCTGCGGATGCCGGGTGACATGGACAGAAGACCGCTCGACGGATATTTCACCGCGCTGGGCTTTGGCGATGATGACGTCCTGTGGCCGAAAGGAAGCAGCAGCTTTAGCGGATATCAGCTGCTGCTCGAGTACTTCACCTTCCGTGAGAAATTCATGTTCACCGGGCTGCGTGGGCTGGAGACAGTGGCCTTTCCGGCTGAGCTCCCCTGGTTTGAAATCGACGTGGTGCTGGCAGAACGCTGGGAGCATGATTTCAGCTTTACCGAAAAGCATCTGCGCCTGAACTGTGTGCCGGTGATTAACCTGTTCCCGCTGGAATCTGACCCGCTGACGCTAAACTCCCTGCAGACCGAATACATGCTGCGCCCGATGCGCGTGCAGGATGGCCATACCGAGATATATGCGGTGGATTCGGTGATGTCATCGAGCCAGCATACCTACGTGCCATTTTCAAGCTTCCGCCACAAGGGCGGAATGATGCGCCATGAAGCCCCGGAATATTACTACCACACCCGCGTGCGCCGTGGCCCGTCGGGGTTGCATAACACCTGGCTTATCCTCGGCGGGGAAGCGTTTGATAACCACACGGTGCCGGAGGATGAAAGCCTGTCGCTGACGCTAACCGGCACCAATGGCCAACTACCTCGCAGAGCGTTGCAAAGTACCGTGCTCGATACAATGATGAAAACCACTTCAGCCAGTATCGCCGTGCGTAACCTGTGTGCGCCGACGCTGCCTTGTTATCCCCCGGCGCAGGATCGCTTTCACTGGCGTGTGCTGAGCCATCTCGGCAGCGGTTTCCTGTCGATGATGGACAATGCCGACGTGCTGCGCGGCACCCTGGCGCTGTATGAGTGGACCGACAGCGAGATGAACCGCCGTCGTCTGGAGGCGATTATCGATGTGAAGCACAGTGAAACGGAACGCTTTGAGCAGGGATATCTGGTGCGCGGGGTGCAGATTGAGGTGACGCTTGAGAGCAACGGCTTTGCCGGGCGCGGCGATATCTGTCTGTTCGGCGAGATGCTGAGCCGCTTCTTTGCACTGTACACCGATATCTATCTGTTTAACCGCCTGATTATTATTCTGCAACCGACCGGAGAGCGCCTGGAATGGGAAGAGAAGCACAACCGCCGCATTCCCGGCTGACCCCGCGGCTGGAGGCCGAGCTTCACCGCATCAACTTTTATCGTTTATGCCAGCTACTGGAGAAGCGCCATCCGGACAGGCCGCTGATGGGCTCTACCAGCCATCCGGCGGATGACCCGGTACGCTTTGCGCCGCACCCTGGAATGGGGTTCCCGGCCAGTGAACTGAAGGCTGTCGAGTATGACGAGGATGATGACAGCAGGCCACCGCTTATCCGCACGACCTTTATGGGGATGTACGGTGTTGATTCGCCTCTACCGACCGCCTATCTCGATGACATTTCCCAGCGCCGGGAAGGACATGAGGCGCTGCAGGGGTTTCTGGATATTTTCAGTCATCGCATCCTGACGCAGTTTTACCGCGTCTGGCGTAAATACTCGTATCCGGCCACGTTTGAGCCCGGCGGCACCGACAGCATTTCGCAGTCGTTATTGGGTCTGGTTGGTCTGGGCATACCGGGCACTGCGAATCATATAGCCACGCCAGTGTCCCGCTTTCTGGCGCTACTGGGTGTGCTGCAGCAGCCGGGCAAAACTCAGGAAGGGATGCAGGCACTGGTGCGCCTGCTGGCCCCCGATACGACGGTGCAGGTGAGTCCGTATTGTCTCCGGCCTGTAGAGATTGACAGGCCGCTGAGTTTTTACGGTGACGAAGAGTTTCTGCTTGATGGCAATACGCCTCTGGGTGACGAAGCGATGGATGCCAGCAGTCAGCTGCTGATTGCGCTCACGACGGATAACGAACAGGAAGCGCAGGGCTGGAAACCGGACGGTCTGTTGTATCAGGACTTTCTGGTGATGCTGCGGGTTTATCTCGGGTGGCGTTTTAAGGCAAAAATTACTCTGACCACCCGGACCTGCCTGCTGGCTGCGCCGCCGCTCGGTGAAGGTCGCTTCTGGCTGGGGATGAATGGCGTGCTGGGCGCGGAAGACGAATATCTCCTGGACGATATCCCGCAGACCTTCACGACGGAACTGGGCTATTACACCGGCCTGCAGCCCTCAACACCACAACAAGGAAACCGACGTGTTACGTACAAATTCAATTAAGACTTCGCGCTGGCTGCTACCGCTGCTGACATTCAGCCTGGCAGGCTGCGGGGTGACGCAGAGCGTCACCGATGGCACTAAATCGGCGTTTAACGCCGTGTTCTACAAAAAAATCAAGGTGCTGCACCTCGATTTCACCGCACGTGAGGCGCTGAACACCGACTCCCGTGAAAGTAACTCGCTGTCTCAGCCGGTGGTGATAAGGGTTTATCAGCTCAAAGACCGCAAAACCTTTGATAAGACGGTGTATCAGCAGTTGCTTCAGGATGATAGCACCATTCTGAAAGACGACATGCTGGCCAGTCGTGATGTCGTGGTGAAACCGGGTGGCGATGCAAACCTTGATATGCCAATGGAAGAAAAGGCGCAGTTTGTCGCGGTGGTAGGGCTCTTCCGCCATCCGGATATGGACAACAACGCCTGGAAGCAGGTTATCAAACGCAGTGACCTGGATCCGGATAAACCACGTATCCTGGAAGCAGGTGATAACTCTCTGACGCTACAGCCGCTTAAGGAAGACTGATGCCCTACGGACATAACGCGCCTTCGCTGTATGAAATGTTAACGGGAAATTTTACAGGCGGACTCAACCTTAGTCAGGTCAGTGAAGAAAATCAGGTCATCCTCTCGGTGCTGGATAACATGCAGCGCGTTCTCAACTGTCGTGCCGGTACGCTGTCGCACCTGCCGGACTACGGCCTGCCGGATATGACCAAAATCCTGCAGGGCATGCCGGGAACGGCCCATGAGCTGATGGGCACTTTGTCTTCCGTCCTGCTCAAATATGAACCCCGCCTGAAAAAAATAACCGTTGTCCTGCTGGAACAGAACGTCCCCGGCGAACTGCGTTATGCCATTGACGCTGAACTTAAAGGGATTGGTCTGGTGCGCTACGGGACTGAGTTTATGCCCGAAGGACGGGTCCTGTTGAGGCATCTCAGGCAACAACAATATCTCGATACGACCCTCCGTATATAAGGTTTGATAACATCATGTCAGTAAAATCACAGTTCCTGAAAAAGTTGCAGGCACGACAACCTGCACCAGTTCCTGCCATCAGCAAGAGTCAGGCTGATATTGCAGAGTTTCGCCAGCGGATGGCTCAGCTTCAGGAGCAAATGGACGCGTGGCTGACGGATACGGGACTGAATGTGGAGCCACTGACCGTATCCGTTCCGGATCTGCTGGTGGAGGGCGGGGCTTTTGAGATTTCCGGTATCGTTTTGCGCTATGACAGCCGGGCGGTCAACTTTATGCCGATCTTTCTGTATGGACAGGGCGTCGCTGGTTGTGTCGAGGTGACTTTCTGTTCCGGAGATAAGGTGATTTCTCAAGGACGCCTGTTCATGCGGGTGGGGAGCGCAAATGGCTGGATCTTTACTCCCCCTGATACCTCATCCCGATCCGGACAACTATTGGATGAAGGTGTGTTTTTCGGTCTGATTTTAGCGCTGCTGTCATAGCGATAACATTCATTCCTTTAATGCGTCATTGCATTTTAAATCGCCAAATAGCCCTACAGATCAACTAATGAAATTAACCGAAACGGATATGCAGGCCCTCCAGGATGACCACACATATAACGTTAAAAACCGGCGGCGACCCGCGCACGCTGCCAGATTACGCCGCCCTCCGCGATGAACTCAGTAAGCTGACGCATCCTGCTCGCCCGGATGTGAACTGGCAATATGTCGAAAGACGCTGTCTCTCTCTGTTCGAACAGAACGGTGTGGAGTTGCAGACTGCAGCCTGGTACACCCTAGCCCGTACTCACCTGTCTGGATTAGCAGGCCTGAACGAAGGGCTGGCGATTCTGGAGGCCCTGATTAGCCATCAGTGGGACGTTTTCTGGCCTAAGACGCTACACGCTCGTATGGAAATTCTTAGCGGCTTGAGCCAGCGCCTGCAGCAGCGCATGCGTATGCTTCCACTCAACAACAGCCATCTTAGTGAGCTTTATCGTGCTGAAGTGTTGCTTACCCGGCTGGGTTCGGTGCTCCAGCGCCTTGAGCTGAAACACCTAAGCCAGTTCGATACGTTACGAACAATGATACGTTCGAATGCTGAACGGCTGGAAAGGAGTAATGACGCATCAGATCTGAATGCACGCATGATGCCCGGTTGCGAAATACCTCAGGAAAGGGCAGAGCCGGTTGACGAAGTGAAATGGGTCTATGTTGTGCAGCCGGAGAATCAGCCTGATGCAGAGGGTCTTACGACAGCGCACGGGTCGGTCAGACCATGGAAGCCCTTTGTCGCCGGGATGTGTTCTATGCTGGTGGTCAGCCTCGCCGCGGCGTGGGGAGGGGGCTTTCTGTCCAGACCCGATCCCTTAACGACTCAGGCTAATGCATCTCTGGCGCCGTTACCTGAAGTGCTTACACCTGTTCAGCAAGACGCGTTAGCACAGCAAGGTACTTTACCGTCCACATTTATCACTGAAACGCAGCAGCAGCTTGACCGACTGGACAAGCTGCCCCCTGACTGGAATATTTCCTACAGCCTTCAGTTGTTAGCGCAACTCCAGACAGTGCGGCCGGAGGAGGCGAAGCCGCTCGCCGTGCAGTGGCAGCAAAAATTTAACGCGGCAGCGTTGCCTGCTGAGGCCATGAACAGCTGGTATCAGGGAATGATGAAGCTTCAGCAACTGAGCCATCGGCTGAGCAGTCTGGATGAGCAAAAAGGAAAATATATCACGGTGAGTGAGCTTAAATCGGTGGTTTTTTCGACTATACAGTCATTTAACCAAACAATACCGGCTGAAGAACAACTCCGACGCCTGTCACAGCATCCAGCCGGAGATGCGCTTCCTGAAGCCGAAAAGACCCAGCTGGAGTTGCGCCTAAGACAGCTTGCTGCGCGTTACGCTCAAATAAAACAGGATTCTTCTGCTCAGTGAATTCTGGCGATAGACAGGTGAATGCACGTGAACGTCAAAGTGTCCCCTGCATGAATGAAACCTGCTAATTTATTCCATGAAATATAAGGATATTTTTTCTGTTTAAATATTGAGTTATACATATAAATATACACATGTATTAAAGCTTGTGCTCTAACAGGTCTGGACTCATTCTATAACGCCTCCAGCCTCCAGCCTCCAGCCTCGAATGTGATTTTACAAAGTGTTACATATTTCATTCTTCAAATTTGATGATTATCAGCGATGAACAACGGTTCTCAATTGTAAACAGCCGTTGTCACCCAGCAATATTGGACAATATTGGATAATATTGGCAAAAAAATTATATTCAAATATTTTGAATATCCTGCAATCGTGCAAGCTTTACGATTAAATACATCTATGTAAGTATATAACCATCCAATGAGGACAAGTTATTACCAACATATTTAAAAAAAGGACAAAGCTATGGGGTTTATATCTCAGGAATCCGCTGCATATAAAAAAATTAGGCTTTTAAGAATGTCTGATGTTATTTCATTAACCGGCCTGCCGAAATCGACTATTTATTTAAAGATCAAAAATAAAGAATTTCCTAATCAGGTTCCTATTGGTACGAGGTCTGTTGCATGGGTAGAAGCAGAAATCAATGATTGGATAGAGAAAAACATTCAAAACAGAAAAGAAAAATGCCAATGGGAAAATGTGAAATGACTAACACTAAATTAATTTCATTCAAGAATGAAAGTACTTCTATTCTTAATAGTTATCAGGTAAGTATTTTTAAAGAACAATATGGTGATTCTGCATGTATAATAAGAATCATCGAGATCTCTATGTTAAATAAACTGCGTCATAAAGGAGAGAAATTACGTTCTTTAACAGGGCTAACAATCCCCGATACGGAAGCGACTGCCGATGAAATTAATCTCTTAATGAGTCGATTTGAGGTACTATGTCAGCGTGAAGAAGAAGAGTTATCTTTCCGACAAAAGGATGTTAGCTCTGCCGAGTACGCATTAAAAAATGCAGGGTTGAATGTTAACGCCAGAACAGTTTCTGAAGTAAAAAACAAAAATGCCGTGAAAGGGGCGCGTGATGCCTATGAACGGCAGTACCATTCTGCATTTTTACGGCAGAAAGAGCAGCAAACGCGGGTAAGTCTCTTCAGAGGATTCGGAAGTTTGTTACTTGAAGAAGCTGAACATATCGGGAAGAACGTTAGTAAAAAATATCTTAACTCGTTTTCCAGACCGTTAACTTCTCCCGCTGAGTTTATTAATGTTTTAAACGATGCGACTTTAGTTCGGGATGTGAGATTTATCTTGGATGCTCTATGCGCACTGGATAATGCAGTTGAGCACATTCTTAAATGTTGTGCATACCCAAATGACCGTTACGAACTGGAAAGAGGTGGGATAAGTCGAACTATGGCCTATCGGGAGTACTACCGCGCTGAAAATGCCATTCTTCGCTCCGTAGTAAGCGATCGTGAGTATGCAGAGCATGCTGTGAAATATAATCAGCTCTCTGAACACAAGAAAAAAATATTTCGTAAATAATAAAAGGATAAATCATGTATGCATTCAAAGCCGAAAGGCCGGACGCTGCACGCCGTTATCACAGTAAATTCGTATCTGGCACAAATTACCAGGAATCTTCAAACAGAAGATTTACATTAAGTAAACCAACAGAAAATATTTTGCGAAGCTCAATTCTTGAGTCTGGTTGGTTAATCAATAATATCACTTTGCGTGACGTAAATGCTGTTTCAGGTAATGCCATTAATATTGGAGCCAGCGAGTTACATACAGGACGAGTTCACGGCGGCAGATTCCGTAAGATGTTAGCGATAAATGGCACTGAATTTTTTCTGTCCGAAACTGACACGTGTGCACGAATCAGCTATTTAGATATGTCACATATTTATCATACAGGTGCTCAGGGCGAATTTGATAAATCGGTCAGTGCGTTTTTTAGTCAGGCTTATGCACTTGATATGTTGCGGGTTGGTTTTAATGGAGAGTCTATTGCCGATACGACTGATCCTGAGATCAATAAAAAAGGTGAGGACGTAAATATCGGTTGGCATGCTCTGGCAAAAGATTATCGAGATGGTCAGCAGGTTTTAAGCACCCCTCTAACTCTTGGAGATACCGGGGAATGGAAAAACCTCGATCTGCTTGCTAATCACCTCATCACTGAGTTGATTGCAGAGCCTTATCGGGAAGATCCGCGTCTGGTGGTTCTCGTGGGTGCCGAGCTTGCTGCTAAACAGCGTCTTAAGCTCTTCAACGCGGCTGATCGCCCGGCTGATGTGGAAGCTGCGCAAATGGCAGTCAGTTCGGTTGCCGGACGGTTTGCTTTTATCCCGCCGTTCATGCCGGGAAAACGACTTGCGGTCACTACGCTGGATAATCTGCACATTTATACCCAGTCCCGAACACGATCATTTCGCGCTGAGTTTGATGATGAGAAAAGTGAATACGTTAATTCTTATCTGCGGAATGAAGGATATGCGCTGGGTGAACCAGAGCTTTATGCGGCTGTTGATGAGAGTGCAGTGACTTTTTCTGACTGAGACTGAAAAACAAAAAGACCCGCAAAAAGCGGGTCTTATGCACAGCAACAGGATAATGAAAAACCGTAACTTCGGTCTGAGGTTCAAGGATGCCTGGGTTTATCTTTATGTTCAACAAACAAAATTCGGTTATAAAATTCTTGCGCCATGCTAATTGCTCGGGCTATATTCGCAGCGTTGCCGCAAAATCGGCAACCGGGCGTAGGAACCCGAGTAATCTAACGGCGACACCACACGCGCCAGGCGTGTTTTTTTGTGTCGTAGCTTTGACTCACCCTTATTTTATGGTGTGGTGGTTAACCGTATCTATTCGTTATTTACGCCACATCATCCAAATTATGGTAGTCCAGGCGGGGCAGCTTTCGGGCTGGCCGGTATCCGTTAGAGCCGGTATTCCTACCCCCGTCTGGGCTACCACCCATGAGCGTAGGAACTCCGGTGGTAGCGTTACCCGCTATCTAACGGAGATTGCCGCCATGGCTACGATCCCTGCTTTGTCTCGCCCCCAATATACCTTTGTATTTCTCGCTGTTCGCCGTACTGATTATGCCGCGCGTCCATTCGCTGTGCGTACTGTTGCAACCTGCGAGCGTGCTGCCCGCATGAAACTCGTTGCCGATTTTGTACTGAGCTTCGCCGCACGTATTCCGATGAACAAACTCGGGGAGGTGAGCGCATGAGTCATTTACCCATCCCTAACCACGGTTGCACCTTGACTGAAGCAGGCGAGAACCGTCTTTTACGGGCTGCGCTGGCGAGCGAGTTCCTGGCCGAAGTTCTGTCATTTCCTGCGATGAGTGGGCAGAGAACAGTTTCTGCTGAGGGAGCCGCAGCAATCATGGCCTGTATTGCAGAACAGCTGGAGGGTGTGGTGAGAGAAACTAGTACCATTAAAGGAGAAAAGCATGAACGCTAATCTCGTAGTCCATTCACCTGAGTTTCGGGCGGCATTTCTGCGTTCCTGCATTGCTGATGCCTATATTTCCCTGATGGTGCGAATTAATGGGGAGGCTGTGTATATCGAGGATGGCGAGCGTATCGAGCTTACACCTGATCGCGTGGCCATGAATATTCTTTATCACATTGAAGCGCCCTGGATTAACGAATTCGGCCAGGAAGAGGGGCATCGTCTGGCGTGTGACGTTCTGGAGCGAATGCTGTCACCTGGTTACATGGCTGAAAATATTCGCCTTTCCGCATTTGGTGTCTCTGAGCTACGTGAAGTGTACCGGGACATCGTTTTCGGTGCGCCAGATGGAGAAGTACCTCCGGGTTTCAGCATTACCACTGCGGGAGTCGGGGAGGTACTGCTATGAAAGTTCAGTCTGTATCTGCGGTTTCGGGGGCAGCAAACGGGCGCTGGCCACACATCCTTTCCGCGTTAGGGATTAATGTTCCTTCCGCCCGACGCCACGGTGCCTGTCCGGCCTGCGGCGGAAAAGATCGCTTTCGTCTTGATGACAAAGAGGGGCGCGGAACATGGTTCTGTAATCAGTGCGGCAATGGCGATGGCCTTGATTTAGTCCGTCTGGTGACTGGGCGCTCAGTGAAGGAGGTCGCGGGAATGGTCTCTGAGGTTCTGGCCTTGCCTGAAGTACAGGATAAACCCGCTATGCCAGCCAGGAAAAAGGTGGCGGGAAAAGAGACCGGAGCAGACCGCTATCAGAAACTTAAAAAGTTGTCTCAAAACGGTGAATCAGCCTATCTGACCGGAAAGGGATTGCAGGGTTACTCTTTACCGCTTCTTACTGCTGCCATCAATCTGGCGGGGATGACTTTTCCAGCCGGGTCGCTGCTGCTGCCTTTAACTGACATCACCGGGAATGTTACAGGCGGTCAGCTTATTAACTCTGATGGTGATAAAAGTCTTTTACCCGGCAGTCAGCTGTCAGGTGCTTTTATTGCCGTGGCTGATGTTCCGTCTGATGCTCCAGAACAGGTCATTATCACTGAAGGATATGCCACTGCGTTGACGGTCAGCCTCCTGGCTGACGGTTGGATCGTTGCTGCCATTGCGGCCACAAATTTGGTGAAGGTTGCGGAGCAAATCCGCATTCGATGGCCGGACACCCGGATTATCCTCGCTGGAGATAACGATCTTGTTGACGGGAAAGAGAACACTGGCCGGGTATGGGCTGAAAAAGCCGCGAAAGCCGTAGATGGTTGGGTAACGCTTCCTCCGGTACGTCATAAAGCCGACTGGGATGATTATCGTCAGGAAACCGGGAAGGAAAGGGCGCGTGAAGCCTTCAGGGAGGAAATGACATTGCACGGAAAAGGGCAAACCAGATTGCCGCAGGGGTTCAGGCTCACGAAAGAATATTTGTGGTACGACAAGCTGGTGAACAAATCAGATGGTGACACTGAGATCCGCAATATCAAGATTTGCAGCCCGCTGCGTGTGACAGCTATCACCAGCGATGCTGACGGCAGCAACTATGGCCGACTGCTGGAATGGGTGGACACCAACGGTATGAGCCGAAAATGGGCAATGCCGATGGAAATGCTGGGCGGCAGCGGAGAAGAGCTGCGGCGCGTACTGCTGGTCAATGGGCTTTCTTATATCAATATCAACGGGATGGCCAGAGCACACCTGATGGAATATATCTCCCTGTGCAAACCCGACAGAAAAGTGACCTGTGTAAATAAAACAGGCTGGCATGGCGGGGTTTATGTTCTTCAGGATGAAGTGATCGGCAAAGAGTCACAGTCTGTCATTCTCCAGACTTCCAGCGTTCAGGGGCGTGATTTTCGGGTTACGGGCACCACGGAAGAATGGCGGGAAAATATAGGTCGCTATTGCGTCAATAATGCCCGACTGGCCTTTGCCGTAAGCCTGGCATTCGCCGCGCCGCTTCTGAAGCTGGTTGGCATAGGTGGCGGCGGTTATCACCTGAAAGGTGAATCTACAGACGGTAAAACTACGACCATGAAAGTGGCTGCTTCGGTGTGCGGTGGTACGGATTTCTGGCATACATGGCGTGCTACCGGGAACGCGCTGGAAGGAACGGCCAGCCGTCGCAATGATGCCACACTGATGCTTGATGAGATCCGCGAGGTGGATGGCAGAGAGGCGGGGAATATTGCCTACATGCTGGCGAACGGCCAGGGCAAAGCCCGCGCCCGAACTGATGGTTCGGTACGGGAAACAAACCGCTGGAATTTGTTGTTTCTTTCCACGGGGGAGCTGTCACTGGTCGAGCACGCTGCCAATGCCGGAGAGCGAACCTACGCCGGGGTTGAAGTACGCATGATTCAGATCCCGAGTGATTCGGGCAAGCATGGAGTATTTGAGGAGCTGCATGGCTTTAGTGGTGGTAAAGCGCTGGCGGAGCATCTGGAACACGCCGTTACTCATTATCATGGCTCACCCTTCCGCGACTGGCTGCATTGTCTGACAGCCGATCTTCAGGAACTGACCCGCCAGGCGAAAGCGCTGCTGAAGGACTACACCCGCAGGTTGACACCAGCGGATGCAGGAAATCAGGTTGGGCGTGCTGTTACCCGTTTTGCGCTGGTTGCTATGGCGGGAGAACTTGCCACACAAGCCGGGATAACCGGATGGCCTGAAGGTGAGGCGTTCAGGGCTGCTGAGTGTTGCCTGGCCTCATGGATGGCTGATCGTGGGCATACCGCGAACCAGGAGGATAAAACCGCACTGGAGCAGGTCAGGGATTATATGACACGCAACCAGTTCAGCCGCTTCGCTGACTGGCACGACGACAGGAACCGTCCACTGTCGATGATGGGGTTCAGGAAAGTGGACAAGGGCGACAACGTGACAGAATCCACTGTGACCTTCTACGTATTGCCATCTGGCTGGAAAGAAATTTGTAAAGGGTTCGATTCGCGAAAGGTAGCCAGATTGTGTGTTGAGGCGGGCTGGCTGAAAGCCGGGGAAGACGGGAGAACGCAAAACAGCGTTCGCCTGCCAGAAATAGGGCTTAAGCGCGTGTACCAGTTTAATACGCAAGTACTGGGCAGCGCCGATCCCGAATAGTTATCGCGTGAGTCTTATTTTTATGAGGTAACACTGGTAACAGAGGTAACAGGCAGTAATGACGAGGCTTGCCACTGTTACCAGTCAGAAATATCCACTGGTAACAGTGGTAACAAAAATCAGTGTGTTACCACGCGTTACCTCTTTATTTGGCTTACTGGTAACAGATTAATTTCAATTAAATCAACGACGTTACACGTGTTACCAGTGTTACACGTTCAGAGCAAGAGGGAGGGAACCAAAATCCCTTCTTCTGGCAGGCAACAGAGGTTTAGCTATGCGAGTGATGAAAATTTACTGCCCGGAGTGTATGTCTGCGGCAACGGTGAGGAAAACAAACCGAAAGCACCCCAAATTATCAGATGTGTACTGTTATTGCTCAAATGTAGAGTGTGGGCATACGTTTGTGATGAACGTTTCCTTCTCACACACGATTAGTCCCAGCGCTTTGAGCGGCCAGGGACGGATTAAAGAGCTAATGGATGCCCTGCCACCGGACGAACGAAAAAAAGCATTAGAACTCCTGTTGGCAGCCAAAGAGAGCCACTGAACGGTTCGCCGGGAGTAACTAAATTTTCCCGGCTTCGGTTCATTAAATTTCAGTTGCTTAACAAAAAATTTGCATGATAATCAGTCGGTTAACTTTTAAGTGTGTCGTAAGTTATCATGAAAAAATCTCACTTAAAATTTTATATCTCTTTATTATCAATAGCTTATTTCAAATGATGACTACGTTGGAGTAAATCTGAACTGAAAAAAGCTGAAATTCTTTTCACTCTTTTCAGTTCCATGCTCGCTGTAAATCCGCAGTTGTGGCGCGGTCTGGCGCTATCATTTGTAAAAAATCCCAACTGAAAAATTTTTGTGATCTGAAAACCGCAGGCGGGTGCGGTGTAGTGCGATTTTGATGATAATTTCCTAGAATTTGCGAGCCCCAGTGTTGTAAAGTTGAAGTACGCTAGTAAAATTTGTTATATGCCATATGTTTATAATGCTTAATAGTTTGGTTGTTGAATAATATGTGTAATAAATTATCTTTAAGGAAGAGTTTATGGATCAGCAATTGATAAAGTCTATCTATGTTGAAAAGTTATTTGGTTTATATACTTATGATTTCGACAGTGAAAAAATTAATAGTAGTGCTGTAATTTTATATGGTGACAATGGAGTTGGGAAAAGTACACTCTTAAGATTAGCCTTTCATTTACTTTCACCAGATAATCGGAGTGGGCATCGTACGGCTCTGTACCGTACGAGTTTTTCATTATTGAAGGTAGAACTAACTTCTGGTTATGTACTAACAGCAAAACATGATTCACAAAGAGGTGAAGATAGTTTGATGGTGTTAGATATATTAAAAGGTGACGAAGTAATCGCTAGGTGGAATTATAGGAAAAGTTCTAATGAATCACGAAGAGTTATTGTTGATGATGAAGTTGTTTACTTTCATGATCGAGATATTATAGAGCTATTGCCTAGACAAGCTAAGAAATCAACGGTAAAAGATCCGCTTAGAAAAGTTACTAGTGAGCGCCTTTATATCGAAACTTTAAAGAAAGTCACACCTATCACATTTATTTTAAATGCAGATAGACGTTTAGATGGTGATACTATTAGCGATCCTGACGATGAAGTTGAGTTACGTCAAGCTGTTAGAATGGGAACACCTAAAAGAATAAATGATCTTGTTTTACGTTCGAGAGAGATAGCTCTTAGTCAAGCGTTGAGTGCCGCGACAAAGTGGATAGCAAGAAAAGCAGTTCAAGGAACAAATCAGGGCACCGATAATGTCCATTCAACATATGTTAGAATTCTCAAACAATTAGTCTCAAGCACTGATAGAACCGAAGTTATTTTTCAAGATGATGATATTGATATATTACGAGGTAATCTAAAAAAAATAGGTTCAGAAACACAAGATTTGGCTAAATATGAATTAACTTCATTTTTAGAAATGTCTGAGTTTGAAAAGATCTTGTCCACCGCATCACACTCCAAAAGAGCATTGTCAGCTGAGTTATTAAAGCCTTATATTGAAAGTTTAGAAGGCCGATTAGCTGGTGTGAGATCCATATATAAAATATTGAATAAATTTATTTCTACAATAAATGGATTGTTGACTGATAAAGAGATACGCTTTCAGTTGAGTCAGGGATTTATGATAATAAATAGATTTGGAGATATTTTACAACCAGCTCAGCTTTCTTCTGGGGAGCAGCAGTTATTACTGCTTTTTTGCTATGTACTAGTAGCGAGAGATACACCTAGTATATTTATGATTGATGAGCCAGAAATTTCATTGAATATAAAGTGGCAACGTATAATTATTAATTCTTTATTAGATATAACTGATGGTGCAAATATTCAATTTATATTCGCATCACACTCGCTGGAAATTATTTCTCAACATCGTCATCGTGTGGTTAAATTGGAAAATGAAAATGTCTGATTTACCAAGAAGAACTATTGAAGATATTAAAACTCGCTATTTTGTTGAGCCTACTCTTCAGGATGTATATGTTGAAGGGGTGTTTGATAAATTAGTGCTGAATTCATGGTGTGAAAAAAATGATGAAAAATCAATTGTTTCATACGTAATTGATAGCGTAGATATTCCATTCGAGATTCTTGAAAAGTATGGGTTGACCGATGGAAATAAACAGAGGGTTATCGCATTAGCAAAAGAGTTGGAAGAGTTACATTGTAATAGTTATAAATGTTTAGTAGATAAGGACTTAGATCATTGGTTTGATGCTATTGAAGATATCCCGCAACTTATTTGGACTGATTTTAGCTCCCTTGAAATGTACTTTTTCTCAGAGCAACTTATTAAGCGTATACTAGTCGATATTTCTAATAGCAAAATTAATAATTGGGGAGTTTTTTACGCATCCTTTTTAACCGTTCTCAAGCAACTTTATAGTATTAAACTTGCTGATCGTCAACTTAATCTGAATGGTAAATGGTGTGATATTAAGAAATCTCTTTCATCTAAAAACAGTACGCTTATTTTTGATTTCAGTGGATATATAAATAAGAATCTGATTACCTTTGGTCTCAAAGCTAGAGAAGCCGAATTCGTAAAACTGCATAGTGATTGGTTAGATAAATTAGATTGTGATCCTCGATTGTGCATTAGGGGACATGATTTTGTAGAGCTTATGTCGAGTGCGGTTAAAGAATATAAAGGAATGAAAAACTTCCAAGAATCAGAAGCTCTTCAACGCATTTTATTGGCTTTTATTGATGAAATAGATCATCTTATTCATCAATTAAGATAATTAGCGTACCACTGAAGCATTTTTCGTCTTGAGTCTAAATATTGCGCATGATTGTAAGTTCCACGAATAGAGTTCTTATCAACATGCGCAAGTTGCATTTCAATCCAAGCGCTCTCAAATCCGTGTTCGTGCAGAATCGTGCTCATTGTATGCCTGAAACCGTGGCCAGTTAAGCGTCCATGGTAGCCCAGCAGCTTAATCACCTTGTTGATACTGGCTTCACTCATCGGCTTCCTGACATCATTGCGGCCTGGGAAAACGAGGTTGTAATTCCCCGTAATTACTTGCAACCTCCTTAATATAATGAGCGCCTGAGTAGATAAAGGAACTAGATGAGGACGGCGTTTCTTCATTCGCTCTTTAGGAATCTCCCAGAGGGCGTTATCTAAATCAAACTCGGCCCATTCCGCAGCACGTAGCTCTATTGTTCTCACACCTGTTAGCATCAGCAGCTGTGTGGCGTACTTGGTTACTAAACTGCCTTGATAGTTCTTCAGAGCGCTGACAAAAGCAGGTAATTCACTTTCAGTCAGGAACGGGAAGTGTTGAGTTTTAGGCTTGTTGAGCGCAATCGCCAGATCAGGAGCAAAGTTATATTTAGCTCGCCCGGTGGCTACGGCATAACGTAAAACTTCACCACAACGGCGGCGGATCTTACTGGTTTGCTCCAAAGCACCTCTTTTCTCGATCTTTTGCAGAACGGTGAGCAGTTCTAGTGGTTCAATCTGTTCGATTGGGCGTTGGCCGATAAACGGGAATCTATGGTCACTCCCGTTTTTGCAACACCGATTTTGACGACAAGTTGGCTT
>OKEE01000073.1_pt1 | contig 62478 bp, 55 predicted proteins | sample 1611071 | NCBI WGS metagenome assembly OKEE01 (sample SAMN04436708, study PRJEB24849) | human gut metagenome | biome: human gut; feature: NICU; material: stool | host: Homo sapiens | place: USA: Saint Louis, MO | collected 2010-09-07 | reverse complement strand
ACCGTGAAGAGTTCATGGCCGAGCTGGGTCTGGAAGAGCCGGGCCTGAACCGCGTAATTCGTGCGGGCTATGAGCTGCTGAACCTGCAGACCTACTTCACTGCTGGCGTGAAGGAAGTGCGTGCGTGGACCATCCCTGTGGGTGCGACTGCGCCTCAGGCGGCCGGTAAGATCCACACCGACTTCGAGAAAGGCTTTATTCGTGCGCAGACTATCGCGTTTGAAGACTTCATCACCTACAAGGGTGAGCAAGGCGCGAAAGAAGCAGGCAAGATGCGTGCTGAAGGGAAAGATTACATCGTTAAAGATGGCGATGTGATGAACTTCCTGTTTAACGTTTGATTGGTTTTGAATGAAAAAAATCCACGCTTTGCCGTGGATTTTTTTATTGGGGGGTCAAAACACATTGTCTAAAAGTTCTGCCTTCATACTGGGTTCGAAGGGAATGATTTCGGCAGTCGCAAGCTTCAACGCCTGAAAGGGATCCTCGCGCAAGCGCTCTTCAAGAGAGACCAGACTCTCGCATTTAGCGAGTATGACTCCACCGGTTCTTGGGATCCGTCTACCCGATGCCAGAAATATCCCCTCTGCATACCCCTTTTTTAGCCACTCCACATGAGCAGGTATCGCTGCGTCAACCTCTTCAAGGGGTTTGATATAGGTCAATATGACAATGTAAACCGTACTCATCGTTTGCCTCTTAGCTCTGTTTTAAACCGCTTGTTGGAACTGCTTATTCGGCCCTCTTTGGCTACCGGTTATTGTTATCGTTTTTTGGCGCTTTTGATGTTAATACGCTGGGCCCAATTGAGACAAAGCATTACGCTTCATATCCCAGGAATAAAACCACTCATGCCAGCCGTTTTGCTTTTCCGCATAGCTACAGACCACAACCACTTCCTTTGACAGGTTGAAAGTTTAGTAATAGAAAAATGCGCCTTCAGGAGGTGCAGACCAAAATAGTTTTTCGCCCTGCGCATTGAAGATGGTCAAAACGGTTGGTAATGGCTTTGGCTCGCTTAACGTAAAGACTAACTGGCGAGTTGAGTCGACCATTGCATAGTCTAAAAACGGCATACTAACCAGTATGTTACTTGCACCACATACCCATTGAACCAGGTCATTTTCTTTAATAAAAATGAGATTTTCAATCATTGGTAAACCTCAACGTTTAAAGTTTGATCTGTTTCAAATCACCTTCAAAAAGCCCCACAAGATATACCCGGTATCGGGCTGGCTGCACTTCTTTATACGTTAATACAGTAGAAAATTCTTTTAAACAATTTGAACATGCTTTTTTCGAAACATGTAATTGGCTTTCATCATAGCTAAATTCATTATGATCGCTAACAAGCTTCACTCCTCTCATTTTCTTAACCAAAAAGTATTTTACCTCTTCAGAGAGCGAGTCAAACTCATATGAGTTTACGATGGAATAGACTATTACACCCTCGCATTCAGGGCATGCTATTTTTGCGCCATAATCTATAAAGTCATTATCAATGCCATCCAGGACTAATATCTTCTTTTTCAGTCGATTAGTTATTTTCATTTTTTTAGATTTTAACTTTATTAATAAAAAAGTAAGGCGAGAAGAAAATGAGGGGTTTTATTAATTAATAACATTGTTTAATCAAACATTCCATTCGATATAAATACCACAATCGAAGCTTTTTTCATTAGACTGTACAACAATACTTCCCCATTCATGCTCCCATTGAATTCCATATGGGGGGGTTGTAATTTTAAGTTTAGGCTTTGAGGTTATTTCACTCTCAACCCAGGCTGTCAAGCGTTGCTGCTCATCCGATAAATTACTCAGACTAGCCCTTTTATCCCAATCCTCTAGCGTTTTATAAAAACTTCCATCCTTACTAGTAAGGAATAATGATGGAGTAAAAGAAAATGCTGAGGGCCTCAGTTCCAAAATGAAAATTTGATCTTTCCATTTAATATTATCGATAGCGAAATAATAAGGACCTATTTTAGCCAATGGCGAGAAGAATTTGTAAAATGCGGAATTTTTAAAAGTATCAACATCTTTTAATTCGATTGGGTAGTTGTTAATTGCTACTAATCCAGTATGAACATCAAGTTTCATTTCTAACATATCTAAACAACCTTGTCTGGAAGTGACTACGTTATATTCCAAACTATATATATCCCATGATTAAACGACTTTGTCTCATATGAGACTGAAACCCGCCCCCACGCAAAGTTCCACCTAATGATGTCTGTTTCCATGGTATCAGGCGTGTCTAGGTTTAGTGATTCTTTCAGCCAATCAGACAAACTTTTTACTGATTCATTTAGTATGTGAATATTAGTTCGAGCATTCCAATCATTTAATGCTTTATAGTATTGACTGTTTTTATCAACAAGATGAAGCATAAAAGGAAAACCATAGCACACTGGGCGTATAGTAACTTGAAATTCTTTATCGGAAAACACTGCTGAGTCAACAAGGTAGTGATTTGGCATGGTTTTCTTAACGGCTTTGTGCTTTACTAATTCGCGGTATAAATCACACTTACAAAAGCCTTCTTCAGTATCAATTTCCAAAGGCAGATCATCAAGATTTAGTTCACCTGTAATCGGTTTAAATTTTAATTCAATCATTTTGTCCTGATTTACTTTTTATTGCCTGACAAGATCTTAATAATATAATCGACTCAACATGAGAACATCCATATGAGGAGCATTTTCCGCGTACAAATTATATTTATTATAACCATTTACAATGACACCCGCATAACAATAAAGTCTTATTGCCAATGGTGCAATAAGTCAATCCACATTTCTTTTTCCTCAGCGTTAATTTTTATGCCATCTCTACTTTGTTTTACATACTGCATGTACGTTTCATAAATTGCTCTTATTATCACCGTTTTTTCAGTGCGAGATCCTTCAATCAAAGTCATTAGTTTTTCTAAATAAATTGATGAATCCACTCTTTCGTTGAAAAAAAACCTGAGATAATCGAGTACTTCATTATATGAATCGTAATTCATGATAGGCATCCCTGATTTCATACACTGGTTTGTTTGGCACATCCAATTCTGGAGATACTCGGATATCTGCGTCTCGCTTTCCAGCAGTAGCTTACGCAGGCTCCGTTCGCCCCTTCCCAGCGCTTCTGCCCTTCGATATCCATTATCCGCTCTGGCGTGCCGTTGGGCTGGCAGTGGAACCAGAAGATCTCTGGGGCATTAACGTCGTCAGCATGTGCCAACGGGTCATCACTGTCTGGTCGCAGTATACTTAGGTCATCGGCACGTCCCCGTGCACCTCCTGCAGCAGGCGGTTATGGGTAATTTTTTCAATCGCCCTTCGAACGGATTATCATCAGCGGCGAACAGGTTTTGAATAAAGTTAAAAGAAGGAAATCAGCATAATGCGTGATATATAAAATAAAATCTGTAATTAATATTTTTCTAATGTCCCTCATAGGGGAGGGTAAGGATTGGGACGAGTCAAGAGTCATTTACCCTTCCCCATGCATCAACCTACTCACCTCCCATAAAAAAAACAAACATAATAAACAACCTGAAAAAATCAATTCCCCGTATAACTATTAGTTAGCAAAAATAAAAGTAAATATCACGTATCAAATCTCCATCCGCTTCATCAACGGTTCTTGTTTTGACTTTATTAAAGTCAGCTAAAATACCTTTCACTGGCACATCAGGCTTTGATATGTCATCATAAAATGCTTCCTGTTGACTTTCCCGAACATATTTTTTTATTAAAAAAACAAGATTCTTTCGTAACTTTTCCACTGTCATTCATTTTACTCCTGAATTTTAATAACACATTCGAAAAAAAAGATTACCTCCTGACACCGATGGTAATAGCATAACCTTAGCAAAATAATACGGGATATTAAGTAAAAACCCATCCAGCCATTTTTATTTAATATTTTACTGCCATATATTGAACAACTGTTTCCATATCTCCTGTTCCTCATGAGTAGGGACTCTATAATCTTGAGTCTTTCGCCTATATTCCATAAAACATGAGTCTATAGCTCGAATAGCCACCATTTTTTCTTTTCGACAATCATCTAAAATAGATTGCATATCCTGCAAACAATTAGAATCAAGAGTATATTTATGAAAAAAACAGCTCCAGGAAATCTAACACTTCATTATAAGATTGTAAATTTATCATGGTTCCTCTGGCAGAATATCAATCTTGTCGCTTTCAAACACTTTGAACAAATGTTTTTCGAAGCGTCTAATTGGCTTTCATCGTAGTTATATTTATTATATTCACTAACAAGCTTCACGCATCTCATTTTCTTAACCAAAAAGCATTTTACCTCTTCAGAGAGCGTGTCAAACTCATATGAGTTTACTATGGAATAGACTATTATGCCTTCGCATTCAGGGCATGCTATTTCTGCGCCATAATTTATAAAGTCATTATCTATACCATCCAGGACCAATAACTTCCTCTTCAGCTGATTAGTTATTTTCATTTTTCATCAAAACCTTAATTAAAACGCAACAAATCAGAATTAATTATAGATATAATGAATAGAGGTGATGTTTTAATTGGATAGATAATTCAAAGATGAATGCGAGCACAAATACATGCCAGAATGCTATGCATGCACACGCCGGGGAAATTGTATGCAATCAAAATTAAAACTGACTAATCATCTTCTATATCAGGGGGTGGTGTCGTAATACCAAGTATTTCTCGGCCAAATCGAATTTCCTCTGCAGTTTTCTTTTTAAGTTTAAGGATAATAACACCCAGTAAAGTATTATTATTTTCATCTGAATAAATCTTGAACGAGTACAACTTACTTCGGATATTAATTACGAATACATTTTCCTTTTCAAAATTTTCAAGGGCAATGATTAAATCATCAAGACCATTAACTTTCAACCCTGAAAATTTAGTATTTTCTTTATGCGCTTTCATTATTCTCAATTCATTTTGAGTACTACTTATAAATGATGCACATTGAAGATTATTCTTTTCATTTAGATAAGAACGAAACTCATCCGGTATTTTTTCTCGTGCATACTCAATAAGTTTATCATTTATCATGGTAGGAATACCTCCACATCGCCACTTCGAATTCCTTTAAGTAAGATTTCGCGTTCCATCCATTCATCAAAAGAATACTCCCACGACCAAGAATCGCCAGGCTTAGGAGCACCAACTTTGACTCTCAATATGACCCCATCAGGCCCTGCGAAGCCTCTAGCTACATCTGGACTATCTGTCCACGAAGTATAGGGGCTGATGCTGGATACCCCTCCGAAGTTATGTTGCTCCGGAGTTATTGATGAATGAACATCCCCAGGAATTACCTTACCATTAAGTGCATTTTCCCATTCGGGATGGTCTTTATGTATACCCCTGTAATTATATTGCCCAGGTTCCGCATCAGGTAGATGTTTATCGGGCTTACAAGGCGACAACCCCCACGGATCCACCCACCCCAGCGCATTCGGCGCATACTGGTAAAGGTTTATTCCCCCCGCCAGCCCTATCGGGTCCTGCTGCGTAAACCTTCCGCAGTCCGGGTCGTAATACCGGAACAGATTGTAGTGCAGGCCTGTCTCACGGTCCAGGTATTGCCCCTGCATGCGCAGGTTCTGAGAATATCCTGATACCTGCGTCTCGCTTTCCCGCAGCAGCTTGCCCCAGGCGCTGTTCACGCCTTCCCAGCGCACCTGCCCTTCGATATCCGTCATCCGCTCCGGCGTGCCGTTCGGCTGGCAGTGGAACCAGAAGATTTCATGGTCATCAACGCCGTCAATACGCGCCAGCGGATCGTAGCTGTCCTGATCGCTGTAAACGTAGGTGAGCGGCACATCTCCGTGCACCTCCTGCAGCAGGCGGAACCCTTCCCAGACAAACCGGGTGGTGACCGGCTTGCCGGTTGGCTGTCCGCCCAGCATCTGGCGGCGCGTTTTGCTGATGCGGCGACCGAGCGGATCGTAGCGGAAGCTGACCTGCGTCTGCGGCCTGTTGCGGTCCCTTGGCTGGCTGATGACCTCTGTCAGGCGATGCTCGCCGTCATAGCGGTAGTGCCAGCGGGTCTGGCCGTTATCCTTCTCCACGGTACGGCCGTGGATGTCATAGCGCCAGCGAATGCCGTTCAGCTGCGTCAGGCGGTTGTGCGTGACCTTCTCAACAGATCCTTCGAGCGGGTTACCGGCTGCATCCCAGCGCCACTGCTCCTGGCCAGGCAGCGTGCCGTCCTGAACGAGCAGGCGCCCGGCGCTGTCGTACTGCCAGCGGTACCAGCTGAACGGGTTATCGTCCCGCTCTTCGCGCACCAGGTTATTGCGGTAGTCGTAATCCCAGCGGCGGGACCAGCGGCGCGGCGACGGGCGCTGCGCATTGCCGGTAAAGACGTCCCGGCGGTGCAGGCGCCCAAGACGATCGTACTCGCTGCGGGTGGTCAGCAGCCCCTGGGTGCGGCTGGTCTCCCGGTGGAGTTCGTCGCGGGTAAAGTCGGAGACCGACAGCTTATCGAGCGCAATGCTGAGCAGATGCCCGCTGCCGTAGTAGAACTGCTTCAGCTCGCGGCCATCGGGCAGCGTGACGGAGGTGCGGTTGCCCAGCGCGTCATACTCCCACGCCAGCTCACCGTGCTCGCCCGCTTCGCGCGTCACGCGACCAAGCGCGTCATACTCAAAGGCAAGTTCCTGCTCTGCCTCGGTGGTCCACGCGTCGGCTGAAAGCGCAGGATGCAGACCAATCCGGCTTAATAGCCCGGACGGCGTGTAATGGTAGCGGGTCTGCCCTTCCGGCGTGGTGCGGGCGATCAGCTGGCCGCTCGCGCTCCAGGCGAAGGCGTGGGTGATAGCCTCCGGATGACCGGCGGCAAAGGTGCGCGCAATCGTGCGCCCGCAGGCATCATAGCGATACTGCGAGGCCACGCCATCAAGCCCCACCTCTTCCAGCAGCAGCGAGTCTGGCCCCCAGCGGAACTGATACGCTTCGCCGTTCTCGTTTTCCAGGGCAATCAGACGCCCGCGGCTGTCCCAGCTGCGGCGCACCTCTTCACCCTGCGTATTTCGGGTGGCGGTTAAGCGCCCCGCCTCGTCGTATCTGAACTCACTTTCTTTCCCGTCGGCGCCCGCATGCTTCACCGGCAGGCCACGTTCGTTCCATTTGAGCGATTCCGTCCAGCCTTCCGGGCGGTCGAGCTGTACCGGACGCCCTGCGGCGTCGTAGCGGTAGCGCGTCTCTTCACCGTCGGCGGCTGTCTCAGCCACCAGCCAGCCCAGCGGATGATAGCGATAGCGGGTAATACGCCCGGAACAGTCCGTCGAACGGACAATCTGCCCGGCCTCGTTGTACTCCTGGTAGCGGCTGTTGCCAGCGGCATCGACCTCTTCCACGACCTGGCCGAACGCGTCCCGGCGCAGCTGCGTCGTCTGCCCCATCGGGTTCACCACGCGCTTGAGCCCGTGATGTTCGTCGTACCAGAACCGGGTGGCGCTGCCGTCGGCTTCGATAATGGCCGCGGGAAGCGCGCGGTGCTCCAGCCAGGTGGTGGTGCGGGTATTGCCGTCGGCATCGGTCTCCTGCACCCGGTTGCCCATCTCGTCGTAGACGAAGGTGACGGCGTTGCCGAGCGGATCGATGCGACGCGTGAGAAGCTCGTTATCATCCCACTCGTAGCGCCAGTTTTCACCGCGCTCGTCTACGTAGCGGACAATCAGATTCTGCGCGTTCCAGTAGTGGCGGCGCGTCTGACCGTCGTAGTGTTCGACGGTCGTCAGCCCGGCGGCTAAATCATAGCTAAAGCGGCAGCCGTCGCCGGTGCTGGTGCGGTTTTCCACCACGCGCCAGTGGTCGAATTTTTGCCAGCGGTATTCGCTCTCCAGCCCACCCGGCATCCGGTGCCAGACCATCAGGCCGTGGTCGTTGTAACGGTATTCACGCGTCACCACGCCGGAGGCATCCGTCGCGCTCGCCAGCTGGCCGCGCGCATCGTAGCCCCACTGCATCAGCGGCCAGGTTTGGTTGCCGTCGAAATGGCTGGCTGCGGTAACGCGCAGCGGGAAGCGCTCATCTTCATAGCGCAGGGTGACGTCGATGGCCCGCGGCTCATCATGGATACCAATCAGCCTGCCGTGCTCGTCCCACGCAGTCAGCAGCGCGTTGCCGTATTCATCGCTAAGGGAGGCCAGACGCAGGATAGAAGGATTCATACGGGTCGGTTTGTACAGACGCCACACCGCACCGTCATCGTCGGCAATCGCCACGTCGCCGTTCTCATTGCGGCGGATAATGATGCCTTCGCTGATGCTGTAAAACGCGCGGTCGACAGGCGGCAGTTCAAAGCTCAGCTCGCGCCCGGTTTCGTCGAACCAGGTCGCATGGTTATCTTCCAGCGTCAGATAGCTGTCAAAAGTCGTTGCCCAGCCCAGGCCGAACAGCCCTTCGCGGGTAGTCAGGCTGTTGTAGCTACGCTGCCAGCGAAGCGGAAAGCGCCCCGGCAGCGAGAAGTCGAGCTCATCGTCGTCGTTCAGCACCTTCACGCCAGTGGCGGCGTGGACCGGGTGCGAGGAGCCAAACACGGCGTTGACCGCCATATCCGCCAGCATCCCGCCGCCGGCCGCGGCCAGCGCGCATGGCATGTTTTTCAGGATCTTGCCCGGACGCCCGCGCAGCAGGGAGAGCGCAATCATCCCCAGCGCCAGACCCGGTGTTTTACCGCTTTTGATATCGCGGATCGTGAGCGTGTCCCCGCCGATGATCACGTTCGGGGAGACGTCGTCGGAAACGGTGCCTTCGCAGGTGGTGCGATCTTTCGCACGCACCGCGGGCTGCCCGTTGATAAAGACGCTTTTGGAGCCTTCCGCCAGATACTGCGGCCCGGAGTGTTTTTCACACGCCACCTTATCTTCTTCCAGCGGCGAGGTTCCCGCGGCGGCTGAGGCCACGCTCGGCTGCCACATTTCGCTGCCAAACTGTCCGGCGGCGGAAAGCAGCATGCCCGCGTAATCGGCAAAGCTGCCCGGCGACTGCGGCTCAGGGGACGGGGTATCGGCGGGCGTGAGCGTGCCCGCCGCGCGGGCGGCAGGGATTGCGTTGGTCAGAACGTTGTTCGAACCGGTGGTGATTTTACCCGCAGGTGACGGCGGGAAAAGCGCATTGCCTAACCCTTCCGCGGCGTTGCTGATATCGTCGGTGATCCCCGCCACGTTCGCCAGCACGCCACCGATAATCCCGCTTAACAGACAGCTGGACCCAATCGCCGCCACGCCCGCTGCGGCGGCTCCGGCACCGAGGAGTGGCGCGGCGGCCGTAGCCGCCAGCCCCACTGCCGCACCGATCACCGCATAGGCGGCACCTTCCGCCACGATGCTGGTGATGTCAGCAAAAATGCTGGAGTGAATAATCTCGTCGCCCTTACGGGCCGCGTTGTTATCGCTCATGCCTTACACATTCCGGTTGTCGTTTAGCGTCAGACTCTGCTTAAGCGCGCTCCAGCGCACCTCGTCCTCTTCGGTAAAGGCTCTTAATGCCGAGAGGGTAAAAATCATCAATACCGGTTTGCCCGGCGTCTGCACGGCCAGCTGTTTTTGCCACAGGCGCTGTCCGTTACGGTCAAAGGTGGTCTCGACTTCCAGTCCGCTAATTTTTCCGTCAGGCCCGGCGTTTACGTTCCGGAATTCGCTCTGGGCGATCTCACCCATCTGAGGACGCAACACATCCCACTGGCGGTGAAACTCTTGTTCGTAGTCGCTGCCATCGGGAATCACGCCGCGGCTGACCACCACGGACAGCCCGCTTTCGTCATCGCGAATAATGTTCATGCTGTTATCCTGCCAGGCAGTAGGAAAAAGGGAAAATGAACCTTCCTGGAGGGTGTATTTCATAAGTGAACTCGGGATGATTAATATTGAGAGAAACAAAAAGGCCAATCCATGTTGGCCCTTTGGCTGGCTGTTTTATTATTTACGCCATTGACCTGATTGTTCGACTAAAACATGGCTGCCTTTGCTGACAACCAATTTCACGGGTGCATACGTCACGGTATAAGCGATCTCGCCATTCTTGTAGGTTGAGCCGATTATTTTACCTGCGGAGTCGTGCAACGTTTTTCCCCTTAAGGAGATCGTACTGTTATCGCTTTTGCGCACGCCGAGATAGACCATCTGATCACATTCGCTATCAAAATGACCGCACTTATTTATAAGAGAAATAGCGAACCTTTCGGTGTCCAGTTTTCTGGTTTCAGCGTTTTGAACCGAAGCGGCTTTACGTAACGTATAACGCTGCGGAGCATAATAATTTCCTTTTTGAGGAAGAGTAACTAAACGCCATTCCATCTCACTCCCCTTTATTTCCAGAACAGCCCGTCCGCCTGCGCCGCCAAACGATGAGTTGAACTCAACGTTCGCACGGTTTCCCGCGATCGTACCGCTAAGATTTCGCTCATCATCTTCCGGGCAGTCGATGCGGTTTCCTCTCTGGGAGATATAGCAATAAGACCCGGTGATACGGTTGCCTGATTCAGCTAACTGCAGGGTTAACGTCGAGTCGTTGCCAACCCCGCCTGCCCAAACCCCGTCAAACGCAGGTCTCGATTGGCTGTTCGCTGCAAACTGCATCGTATTGAACCTGGCGGCCCATTGCTGAATATCGGCATTAATCGGCTGACTATTATCAGATGACTGGTAATGGATAACGTTTGATTCTGGAACCACCCAGGCCGCGAAAATTCTGCCGTCAGGATTGATAACCAGCGCTGAGGCATTCTCCTGGTAGAGATCCTCTAGCCAGCCCTCAACAAACAATCCTCCACCTGGAGTGGTATGCGGTTCGCCAAAGACATCAAAGTTATCAATAAAGGCCTGGTAATGATTTCCCAGCGTTTTCCTGAGAATGTCCGTCACTTCGCTATCATTAACGATGCGACTTACCGTATCGAGCTTATTGTACTGCGATAATTCAAGTGCCGTAGAGGTTTCAACGACGCCAGCCAATAAAGCCGCGCACAATGCGAATGCTAAAAGTTTATTGGACATAATTTACTCTGAAGAACCATTATCGTAATTCATTGTTATTTTCACAACGTTGCCGCCCTTCATCTCAAAAGAGAGTACTTTTTTACCCAACGCATAGGAAACCCACTGGGTCCCTGAATCATTTTCAACAAGGCCATTGCCGTATGCGTTGTTCAGCTCTCTGGTTGTTGAACCCACATGGACACCCCGCGGCGTTGCGAAGTCTTCGGCAGTCAGCGTAACCTGCGACACGATATAATCATCAACGCTTCGTTCAGCTTTATCCCACCAGAGATTGGAACTGAATATTTCTAACCCAGCCCTTTGATGCTGGTAGAATTTATAGTTCGTTCCGTCAAAAGAAACCTCACCGACAAAGTTGCCTTCCAACGGCACATCAATTTTACCGGCACTATCAGGAGACCATCGGTCGCCCAATGCGACAGGCTGGTCTTTGATCTGCACAGAAAAGTCCCGTTTTGTCAGAACGGGAGGCATTACCTGAGCCAAAACCACATTGCTGCCGAGACAGGTAAACATCAGGATGGAACAAAGAAATATCGGCGTGTGTTTTTTCACGTTAATCGTCATTTATTGAATGTGTATTGCAGTTATCACCCTGAAGAAACCGCCAGGACATGAGTGCAGTATTTCTTAGTCTGCGCTAATGACGACTGAACCCAGACAGTGAGGATTTTTCACGGTGAAACTGAAGCTCACCTTTTGTCCATTCATATCTTTTCGGGCTGTATAGCTGGTCACTTCGTCCTCCGAACGGCCGCGCGGATAATCAGTTAACCTCAACTGCGGATAGCGCTTTTTAACGGTATCAAGCGTTATGCATTGACCTGAGGAGGGTGAAAAATTCAGTAAAGGCGCCATGCCGTCGTTATCTTTGCTTAAACGTAACTCAATTGCGGTTATGTTCGTCCCATCAGCGAGTTTGATATCGTCGGCATTGTAGAAATTGATATATTCATTTTGCCTGGTCATCTTAAACGATAACGGCGCATTACTAAGGGTTGTAACGGATAACGTCTTAAGCGATGCGCTCATCCCGGAAATGAACATCCAAAGATCCTTTTTCTGCGCGTCTCCTCCAGCCATTCCCGTCGTTAGTAACGCGATAAGCACCGCACCTGCTTTACTAATCTTTGGCCGTAAATTTCGCCTGCACCGCCGCATCAATATCCCCCTTATGCCCCGATCCCGGTGCCGTCGTGCCCGGCTTGGTTCCCGAGGTATTCAGATGCAGCTTACCGCCCGTGGTGATATACCCATCCCCTTCCACGAAGAAGTTAAACTCTTTGCCGATGAGGTTAATCTTGCCGTTAGCATTCAGCTCAATGGCACTCTCACCAGAGACCAACCGCAGCTTCGTCCCGGAAGCGATAACATACTGCTCCACCGCCGCATCCAGCTTACCTTTCCCCGTCAGGATCTCGGTGCCACCTTTCACGGCCTGGGTCTGATTCGCTTCCACGCGATGCAGTTCATTTTTCTTCACGTAATGGCTGCGCGCTCCGCCGACGCTGTGCGTTTCATCATTTTTAACGCTGGTGTCCATGTTACGCTCGGCCTGGATCCACACCTGCTCTGCACCCGCTTTATCCTCAAACCGCAGGGCGTTGGCATTGTCCACGGAACCGTCTTTTGTGCGGCTCATAAAGCCCATCTGCGTCGCCGCAGCCGGCAGCGCCCACGGCGGCATGCTCGCGTCGTTGTACACCCGACCGGTAATGATCGGACGGTCCGGGTCGCCGTTGATAAAGTCCACCACCACCTCATCGCCCACGCGCGGGATCTGCACCCCGCCGTAGCCCTGGCCCGCCCACGCGCTCGACACGCGCACCCAGCAGGAGCTGGTGTCATCGCCCTTCGCCAGACGGTCCCAGTGGAACTTCACCTTCACCCGGCCGTATTTGTCCGTCCAGATACTCTCGCCCTTCGGCCCCACCACTTTCGCCGTCTGCGGGCCGTAGGTGCGCGGCCACGCCGTGGTCTGCGCCGGACGGTAGGCCACCGACGCAGGAATGACCGTGAAATCGGTCCGGTGAATGGTCTCCCCCTCGCCGCTGGCATAGCGGTTCTCTTCGAGGTGGTAACCCGCCGCCGTCACCAGATACTCTCCGTTGTCGCTGAAGAACGGCGCGTTGGTTAAGGTGAAGGTGTGCCCGGGCGCAATCCCCGCCGCCGTGGCGGTGGCCTGAATCTGCTGGTGCTCAACCTGCCAGCGCTCCTGACGGATACGGGCATAGAACTCCCCGTGCCCCTTGTCCACAAAGCGCCCCGGCCAGTCGTACACGTCAATGCTGCCCGGCGTCGGCGACGCCGGGTTCTGCTGGGCCTGGAACAGCCACGCGTTCGGCTTGCGGAAGTCATAGTCGTCGAGGCTGTATATCCCCGGCGTCACGCTGTCCTCCAGCGCCCACTGGCTGATGCCCTCTTCGTCCGTACTGCCGCCGGACGGCGTCTGGTGGTAAGGAATAACCTCATAGCCGCTGAACGGCTGGTACTGCGTGGCGGCGTCGGTGAGCACCAGGGTGTGCTTGTCCGCCTCATGGCGGAAGTGATACGCAATCCCCTCCAGCTCCATCAGACGGCTGATGAAGTCCAGGCTCGACTCCTGATACTGCACGCAGTAGTCCCACACCCGGTAGCTGCCGGTGAGTTTGTCCTCAACGTTGACCTGATGCTCGCCCAGCAGGGTTTTCACAATCTGCGGCACCGTCTGCCCCTGGAAGATACGCAGGTTGCGGTCGCGCTTCATCGGCCACAGGTCCGGCTCCACCGTCAGCTGGTACACCGCATAGCGGGTCCCCGTCAGCTCAACGGCGCTGACCGCCACCCGGGTAATCTTGCCGTTTATATAGCGGGGCGTCAGCAGGCTCTGCGTCGGGATGGTCACCGTGACCGGCTGGCCCAGCAGCTTACTGCGGTCAATGCGCGCGTCCGTGCCGAGCACGGTCAGCGTCAGCGCGAACGACTCGGACATCGCCTCGCGGCCCGTCAGTTTCCAGAACAGAAGCCCCTCCACCGGGAGCTGAACGGTAATTCGGTTGAGCATAATCTTTATTCCATCTAGCTTATGCGATGCAGATAAGAGGTTCTGCATCTGTGATAAAGCGTCATTCAAGAAAGGGGCTTTTCCCTCTTGATCATCCAAAAAACAAGAGAGTAGATTTTCAGTGACTCTGATGTGACAAATAAACCTACATTCAACCAGATGTTTGAAAAATCAAACATACTTACTAAAAGAGGGAACAATGAGACCGAACATCTGAATGAAATCAAGCGAAATAATTCCTGAGCGAGGGCAAGTTTAACCGCTCCGATCTTTCGCTTGAAGAATAAACAGGCCGAAGTACACAAAGAGAGTAATAAAAGTAAGTCAAGCACAAAAAAAAGCATGACCAAAATGCTGAAACCATCACCTGCATAATAATGCAACGAATCACTAAACACTTTTGCGTCAGAAATGAATGGAATTCTGTGCTGGCGAACTGAATTCACGCAATAAAGCAATATTGCGAGAAGATCCATACTTCCCCAGAAATACCATAGATGGCTATTTAAATGAGCGAGGTTGTTTTGTGTACGCCCGTTATTGTTATTTAAAAAAATGGGGGAGCACATATTGGCTTCAACTCAACCCTCCGGGTTAGGAATAAATTCAAAACGCACAAACAGGAGAGACAATCTTCTCGTACTCCTTTGAATGAAGCCTAAGACTTCTAAAATCGTACACTTCCATAGTCTCCCCTGTTTATATTCCTACGGATTCACCAGCCAGGTGCCCGGCTTGGTAATATCCAGCGTCTGGCCACGCGTTCTTCCGTTGCCCTGCAGTTCAATCTTCGCCTCACCGGCCGGCAGCTTGAGCGATGCATAGCCGTTGGTTCCCGGGCGCAGCGCTTTTGGCTCGCCGTTCACTTTCAGCGTTTCGCCGTCGAGGATGCGGATATAGACCAACGCAACAGGGCTCGCGGCAGGCGGTGGCGTCTGCTGTGCCGTCGCCGGTTCGCTCACCTTCGCCGTTTCTGGCTTCACGTCTGGGGCGTTCGCGGCGGTTTCGGTTGGACGCGTCTCTGCCGGTGCCTGCGCAGCCTGCTCTGGCGCATCTTTGCCGCCGCTGAACAGCATCGCGCCAGCGACAACGCCGACCAGCACGCCTGCGGCAACCATGCCCGGGATCCTGTAGCGACGCCAGTCGAGCAGCGATGCCGGCTGTTCCTCCTCCACCGGTACCAGCATCGTGCCGGGCTTTTTCGCCGTCAGCACGTCGTTAATCCCGGCGACCGGCATCTCTATCAGCGCGGCGAACTCGTCGATGGACTGCGGACGGTCTTCCATGTGCAGCGCCAGCGCGCGGTCAATGGCCTGCAGCAGCGGAATGGAATAGCCCTGCGGCATGATTTCCACCAGCGGTTTGCAGGTATCCTGAATAGAACGCACCACGCTGACCGGCGGCGGAGAACCCACAATCAGGGTACGCAGCACGGCGCCGAGGGCGTAAATGTCCGTCCACGGGCCCTGCTCGCTTTCGTTGTCGTCGGTGTACTGCTCGATCGGCGCAAAGCCCGGGCGCAGCATGGTTTCCGTTTCATCGGAAAGGTTACCGATGGTGCGGCGCGCGGAGCCGAAATCGAGCAGCACCGGCAGGCCGTTATCCTGGATCTGGATGTTATCCAGCGAGATGTCGCGGTGCAGGTAGCCTTCGTCGTGGATGGTCTTGATCGCACCGAACAGCATCGGCAGGGTGCGACGGATCCAGGCTTCGTTGATCAGCTCCGGCTTTTCCTCGCGCAGGCGCGAAAGCGTGGTACCGCTGTAAAACAGCGTCCCCATATAAGCCGTGTCGTTTTGCACCCAGAAGCGCAGGACGTGCAGCAGGTTTGGGTGGTTAAAGCGCGCCAGCAGACGCGCTTCCTGAATGAAGCTGTTCAGGCCCGCGGAGAACGCTTTGCCAAAGCGCTCGCTGCGCAGCACCAGGGTCATGTCATCGCCGCGTACGGCGAGCGAGGAAGGCATAAATTCTTTGATAGCGATAGTGCGTTCGAGCTGGTGATCCCACGCGCGATAGACGATGCCAAAACCGCCGCCGCCGATCACCTCTTTGATTTCAAACTCGTTGAAGCGGTACCCGATCGGGAGCGCGTTTGGGACAGTCCGATTGTTATCATTATCCGTCATCTTTTACAGTTCTCTTGATGATTATTACGCGGCAAACTGACAGTGAAACTCGCCCTGCTCGCAGGTGACGTGCAGACGTCGGTACTGTTCGTCGCTGCGGCTGGCGGTAAGTAAGATCTGGCTCATCTGAGGCAGCAGGGTGTTGGTCAGAATAGCATCCACCATGCGGCCGCCGGACTCCACCTCGGTGCAGCGCTGAACAATCTGTTCCACCACGCTGTCGTCAAACTCAGAAATAATGCTGTGATTCTCTTCCAGACGACGCTGAATGCGCCTGAGCTGCAGGCGAACAATCTGCCCCAGCATCTCGTCGCTAAGCGGGTAATACGGCACCACCAGCAGGCGGCCCAGCAGCGCGGGCGGGAAGACCTCCAGCAGCGGCTGGCGCAGGGCACCGCTTAACGCGTCCGGCTCCGGCATCAACTCCGGATCGGCGCACATGGCGCTAATCAGCTCGGTGCCGACGTTAGACGTCAGAATAATAATGGTGTTGCGGAAATCGATGTGGCGCCCCTCGCCGTCCTCCATCCAGCCTTTATCAAAGACCTGGAAGAAGATCTCGTGGACGTCCGGGTGCGCTTTCTCAATTTCGTCCAGCAGCACGACGCTGTATGGACGGCGGCGGACGGCCTCGGTTAATACCCCGCCTTCACCATACCCTACGTACCCCGGAGGCGCACCTTTTAAGGTGGAGACGGTGTGCGCTTCCTGGAACTCGCTCATGTTGATGGTAATGACGTTCTGCTCGCCGCCGTACAGAGATTCGGCGAGCGCCAGCGCGGTTTCGGTTTTACCAACGCCGGACGGGCCGCACAGCATAAAGACGCCCACCGGCTTGTTCGGGTCGTCCAGCTTCGCCCGCGAAGTTTTCACGCGGCGGGCAATCAGGTCCAGACCGTGACGCTGGCCGATAACGCGCTGGTTCAGCGTGTCGGCAAGGTTGAGTACCGCGTCGATCTCGTTTTTCACCATCCGGCCCAGCGGGATCCCGGTCCAGTCAGAGACCACCGCAGCAACCACGTTTTCATCCACCGCGGCAAAGAGCAGCGGCTCGTCACCCTGTAAGGCGTTCAGCGCTAGCTGCTGTTCCGCCAGCTGGCCGCGCAGCTCGGCGGTATCTTCTTCGCCCGCCGCGAACAGCGCGGCGCGCAGGCGGATAATCTCCTGCACCAGGCTGCGCTCTTCTTCCCAGCGCCGGGACAGGGCTTCGCGTTTTGTCTCATACGCGTCTCGTTCGGCGCGTAATGCCGTGACGCGATCGGCATCACCGGCCCCCACGCGCGCTTCGCGTTCGGCAATCTCAATTTCCACATCCAGCGCGGCAAGATGGCGCAAGCAGTCTTCCAGCTGCGCAGGCGGTGCGCTCTGGCTGACCGCGACGCGGGCGCAGGCGGTGTCGAGCAGGGCCACGGCTTTGTCCGGCAGCTGACGCGCCGGAATGTAGCGATGAGACAGCTTCACCGCCGCGCTGACCGCTTCGTCGAGCAGCAACACCTGGTGATGCGTCTCCAGCGGCGACACGGTGCTGCGCAGCATCAGAATGGCTTTCGCTTCGTCCGGCTCGTGCACCTGCACCGTCTGGAAACGACGGGTCAGCGCCGGATCTTTCTCAATGTACTTTTTGTATTCTGCCCAGGTGGTGGCGCCGATGGTGCGCAGCTGGCCGCGCGCCAGGGCTGGCTTCAGCAGGTTCGCCGCATCGCCGGTCCCCTGCTGGCCGCCTGCGCCAATCAGGGTGTGGATCTCATCGATAAACAAAATGATCGGCGTGGCGCTGGACTGGACTTCGTTAATGAGCGCCTGCAGACGGGCTTCAAACTCGCCTTTCATGCCTGCACCGGCCTGCAGCATACCGATATCCAGCAGCCACAGCTGAATGTTCTGCAGCGGCTCCGGCACGTCGCCGTCGGCGATACGCAGCGCCAACCCTTCCACCACCGCCGTTTTCCCGACTCCGGCTTCCCCGGTCAGCAGCGGGTTGTTCTGACGACGGCGCATCAGGATATCGACCATCTGGCGGATCTCCTCGTCGCGCCCGACGACCGGGTCAATCTTCCCTTCCCGGGCGCGGGCGGTCAGGTCCTGGCCATACTGGGCCAGCGTCCCCTGAGCAGCCGGTACTGCACCCGCCGGTGCGTCGACAGCGGCAGCGGCCTGCTGCGTCTCTTTGCTGTTGGCGCAGATGGTATCGAACTGCTCAATCAGCACCTCGACGTTAAGGCGGGTGAACTGCGCCGAAATGCTTTTCAGCACGTTGGCCAGGTTCCAGGTTTTGAGTATGCCGATCAGCAAATGGCCGCCGCGAATGCGGCTGACGCCAAACTTCAGCGAGCCGAAGACCCAGGCGCGCTCCACGGCGCTGTCGATATGCTCGGAGAGATCGGAAACGGAACTCGCCCCGCGCGGAAGCACATCCAGCGCGGCAATGATATCGCGCGTCAGCTGCTGCTCGTCGAGGGCAAAGTGGCGGATGACCTGCTGCAGATCGCCATCCTGCTGCTGCATCAGCTGATGCAGCCAGTGCACCAGCTCAACATAGGGGTTGCCGCGCAGCTTGCAGAACGCAGTGGCGCTTTCCAGAGAGGTAAATAACAGCGTATCCAGTTTGCCGAAAAGCACGGCACGGCTAATTTCTGACATGTTAGTTTCCATTAACAATGATTCGGTATACGGAAGGATTACCGCTCTGCGCGATACACCAGATCGCCGCGCGGGACAGGCTGCGGCTGAAGGCCCAGCCAGGTGTTATAGCCTAATCGCCCATGACTGCCGAGCGTGGCGCCCTGCACCGCGTCTGCGCGCAGGATCACCCGCGTTTCCCATTCAAACTCCACGCCGGCGTACTGACGCACCCAGTCGCGCAGCTCGGTGACCCACGCTTCACCCGGCAGAAAGCGGTTGTACTCCTCCGCGCTCAGCGGGCCAATCTCGATGCGAAACTTATGCTGCACGTCGCGGACGGCGACGCCGAGAAAGGCGGACTCACCCATGCGCGGCATGCGGCGTCCTTCCCCAAGCTGCGCCTGCTCGCGCGTGGAGAGCGGCATCCACTGCGGCACGTTGCTGACCAGTTTGACCGGCGCCTTAAAATAGCTGCGCAGGATCTTCTCCAGCCCCTCCGGATCCCGCCCGTGACGGGTCAGGTGCCCGGCGTGGGTAAAGCGCGCGTGTGAGCTCAGGCTGCCGTTGTCCATCTGACCCGGCTGGCCCATACCAATCAGCGACGCCAGATAGCCCTCAAAGCGCTTGTTATCGGCACGGTCCAGCGAGACGGTGGGCTGCGCATCCGCCCAGGCGCGGTAAAACAGCAGCGCCAGACGATGGTGGAACAGATCGGCAAACGCGCTCAGGCTGGTGTCCTGATGATGATAAATACGCTCGCGGGCGTACTCGGTCATGTGGACCGGCAGCGGGCCGTTCGGGCCAAACAGGCCGAAACTGAGGATAGAGACCTCATGCAGCCCGCTCTCTTCCCGCTGACGCACCCTGGCCAGCGTCGACGGGGCAAAACTCATCGACGGCTGCTGGCCGATGCGCAGCGGTTCAAATTTTGGCAGCGGCGCGCGGCCCAGCGGATAGCGCTCGCCGCCCTGGGCATCAATGCGCCTTAACAGCTGAAACAGATCGTAGCGCCAGGGCGTCTCACAAACGCCGTGCCAGAACGCATCCGGCAGCTTCGTCAGGCGATGCACGCGCAGCGGTGCAGTGGCGGCGTCACTCATATCAGCGCCCTTTTACCCATGCGCGGCGCCCAGTAGCCAATCTCGCCGCGCTGCTGACTTTTCAGGGTGAACTCGGTGAAGCTGTTGATAGAGACCAGACGGGCAAAGAGGCGCTCCATCACGCTGCCGAAGAGCCACGGACTGGCCCCCGAAAAGGCTCGCTCATCCACCGTCAGGGTAATGCCGATCCCGCGGGCGAACACCACCGGGCCGGGTTCAGGCACGCGGCGGTGAACCGGCTCCAGCACGCAGTGGCGAACGCCCTCCACCTGACGCGCCACGGGCGTTTCGGCCAGGTTGGCGTACAGCCCTAACAGCTGGCGCAGCGCGGCAGCCCCCTCCTCATTGTCACTGTCCATCAGGCTGAGGTAGTTCATCTGCAGCTGGCTGATAAGCCGCCAGGTGCTGAACCCTTCTGCCAGCGCCGGACGCGGCGGCGTCGGCCCTTTACGCAGGGTGAGGGATTTCACCGGCATGGAGTCAGCCATAATGAACTCCCCGAGCTCCTGCTGCAGCATCAGCGGCAGGTCACGGCTGGTGCAGAGCACCTCCGCAGAGATATAGCGCAGATTTTCCTGCCACGGCGCGTGCTGTTCATCCACCAGCGAGACGAAGACCTCCGAGCCGATATAGCCGGTACGGGTGCCGTAGCGCAGCGCGTGCTCGGACAGCACGCGCTGCTCGCGTCGCAGGGAAAAATAGGCCCCGTAGTTGCCCGCATCGCCGCTCCAGGTGCTCCAGAACGGACGAAACGTCTGGTCATCACGCTGGCCGTCCGCGCTGCCATAGATTTTTTTTACCGCGTAGATTTCATAATCCAGCGGACGGATGTTATCGACCACCAGATGGTATTCATGCTGACCGTCATTTAGCTTCTGCCGCGCCGCAACTTTCGGGAACAGGTTGATGACCGGCGTGCAGTGCAGCGCCAGATGGCTGGCATCGACCACGCGCTCCAGCTGTTCATCCGACTTATCCAGCAGGATGAAGATGTCGAAGGCTTTTTCACCTTCACAGCGCTGGATGAGCGTGCTCAGGCCGCTGAGGCTAATGAAGCGGAAACGGGCCGGAAACGCGAAATACTCCTGCAGCAGGCGATAGCCGTCAAAGTTACGCAGATCGTCCGGCAGCAGCGCCTGGTCAGGCTCAAATCCCTCCTGGCGCAGCGCATCCGTTGCCAGCAGCTGCCGCTGCGGCTGCGGGCTGACCGTCTGACAGACGATCCCGGCGTGGTGCTCCATCACCAGCTCCAGCAGCTTCAGCGCCTCGATATCCGGACCGGCGAGGAAAAACTCAAGACGGTCAAAATCCAGGTGCCCGAGATGTTGCGGGCCGTCGCAGGCGATGCGGATCCGCAGGGCGCTGCCGATCCCCCGCTGGCTCAAACCCAGCTGTGCGAGCGGCAAATCGGCGGGGACTCCGCCCAGCTCGACCTTGTCGATTTTCAGCGGCAGCAGGTTGACCTCGTGCGCCGTGGTATAGCTGCAGGTCACGCCGGTTTTTTTCAGCGCCAGGCTGTCCATCATGGTGCCGCGCGGCACGATGAAGCCCTTGCTCAGGTCGCCCCGGCTGCTGTCGGGCTGAATCTCCGCAATCGCCATCGACGGCGTGGGCGCAAGATAGTTTGGCGCAATCATCTCCAGCAGACGCTGGGAGAAGCGCGGAAACTCCGCGTCCATTTTCATCTGCACGCGGGAGGTCAGGAAGGCGAACCCTTCCATCAGACGTTCGGTATATGGGTCCGCCACGTCGATGCCGCGCATGCCCAGCCGTCCGGCGACTTTCGGGTAGCGTTCGGCAAACTCGGCCCCCATTTCGCGCAGGTAGGCCAGCTCACGGTTGTAGTATTCGAGCAGTTTACTTTCCATGATTACCCCGCATCTTTCAGTTCAAAATGGCCGTTTTCCAGATCGACATCGGTGCGAAACAGAAACTCCAGCGGGTACGGCACGCACCATAAACGCCCTTTGATCTCGATGGAGAGCACGTTGTGCAGATCCAGCGAGGAGGTATCCGACACGCAGCGGACCTGCAGCCCCTGCGGCAAAATGCGTGGTTCAAAATTGATGATGGCCTCGGTGAGCTTGCGCTGAATGTCGTGCCATTCGATGTCCGACATTCTTTTCCCGGCCAGGGGCGCGACGCCGAAGTTAACCACCGAGCGGCTCACGTGCGGTAGCGCGCTTAAATCGCCGGAGGCATCGTGGTTGATGGTATTAAACAGCCACTGCAAATCGCGCAGCACATTGCGGCGCAGGGCGGCGTGGGTGATCAGATTGCTGTTGGCCGACTCACGCTTTTTTTCCGGGTCGTTATCAGTGAGGCGATCGAGCAGCGAGGGCTGCATTTTGTCGCGCGCCCCCACCTTCTCCTGCTTGCTGCGGGCTTGCCAGCCGCTGCGCAGCAGATCGCCTTCGCCAGCGGGATTACTCATCGGCTCCATCCGTCGCAAACGTCACGAGGCTTAAGGACAGCAGCGGGCTTTCGCTTTGCTCGCTCAGCCAGGCCTTCTGGCCCTGGCCTTCATAGAGCGTGCCGTCAGTATCGAGCGGGTGCCAGTCGGTGGTCCGCCCCAGTTTGACCGCATCGGAAGCATCGGCGGCAAACGGGTAACGCGCCGGGATCTGGCACACCTGCTCCGTCCCGTCCGTCAGGCGCACCAGCGCGTGACGCCAGACCAGGTCGGTCACGCTGGCAGGTGCCTGGAAACGGATCTCCGCGATAGCGTTAAACGGCAGCCAGAAATAGCGGCCGTTGACGATGGTTTCGCATACCGGGCCGAGACGGGCATCGCCGTCCATCAGCCAGTCAAAAGCCTGCGTCTCCTCGTTTTCGAGGGTAATCTGGCCGGGGGTGGCCTGCGCCTGTTCAAGGGCTTCCAGACGCAGCGCCTGCGCGCGCTCACCCTCCTCGCTCAGCGCCGCCGCAAGGGTGGTTAGCCACGGCCACTGGGTTTCAGGCATCGCCGGACGCGCCTGTCCCGCCATCACCTGCGCGCGCTGCAGCTCGCCCTGAATGGACTGCTCCAGCAGCGTGACGGTGGGTTTCGCCTGCGGCTTCAGCGCCAGCCAGCTTTTCAGCTGGGTCAGTGCGCGCGTCCAGTTGCCGCTCAGGGTTAAAAACTGCACGAACGCGGCGCGGAGGTCGGCATCCGCCGGACGAGATTTGATGTCTGCTTCCAGACGCGCGAGCGCGTCGTTGAGCGACTCACCCGCCAGGTGTTGATAGAGCGTATTCATCGCCATTCCTTAATTTGCCGCGCGCCATGCGCCAACGGCCGGATCGCGCAGCTGAGGACGCAGGGTGTCAATCAGCACGATATTCAGCGGGGTGCCGGGTGCCACCCAGGCGCTCCAGGTTTTTTTCACCGCGGCGATACGCGCCTGCAGCTTTGCATCGTCGCTGGCGGTTTCACGGGAGATCTCCACCGCGACCGTGCCGTTGCTCTTCCAGCTGTTCAGGGCGCTGTCGTAAGGCAGGATCATCCAGCTCTGGTCGCTGTTTGGGGTGCTGAATACCATGCGCTCTTTGTTGACGGAGGTGATCAGCGCGTTTTCCGGGTCGGCGCTTTGATTCAACCCGGTGACCGGGAAGCCATGAATGTACGTTACCGCCATCTCTTTCTGCCCGCCGTTGCGGGACTGCGACACAACGGTGTGTCCGCTCAGCCAGCTGCCATTCCCGCAGCGGGTGGTGTCAGAATCCGGAATGAAGAGCGCCGGTGCAGAGGCGCCCCCTTCCCAGAAGGTGCGCAGGTGGCAGCCGTCCTGCAGGGTAAACTCCTGCCACGGCGTACGGTCGGCGGCAACGGTGCGGGAAGCCACGTTCTGATCGGGCGGCAGTAACGCGCCGCTGGCTGGGGTGGCGGTGACGGTCGCAGCAGGCGCGGCCTGCTCCTGTTTCACCACCAGCGCCCAGTCCTGCGCTTTGCCAGCCGTGCCCTGCGCCAGCGTGGTTCCCGCCGGATCGTTGAGCGTCCAGCTGAGTTTATTGACTTTACTGCACTGGTGTTCCAGCAGCGCGCCAAGACGCGGCACAAAGTTCTCCAGCACGGAGACGTCTTTCTTGCCGTTCGCCACAATGCGCAGCGCCACCTCAGGCTTACACCAGCTCTGCGGCGTGTTGTCTTTGATGTTGTCGATCCAGATATCCAGCTTCTGCGCAGGAGACTGCACGATGCGGAAATTTTCAGCCTGCGCGGTAGAGGTCGCCGCCAGAAGTGCCAAACCCGATAGCCAAAGTTTCATATCGTTCCTTGTGTGTCTAATCAGTTCCGCAGGGAAGAAATTGTGCTGCGTCAGAGAGGGTGTGCAGCAAAGTGGTGTCCTGAGGGTTGCCCATCCATACCGCCAGGGCAGTATAGTTATCCTGGGCATTCCCCTCCTGTTCGCCATTCTTTTGAATGATTTGGTTCATTAAGGTCAGCCACTCCTGCGGCGTATTCACCATATGCAGCGACTGCTTCATTTGCTCTTCGCTGACGCCGTGCCAGAACCCGTCGGTGCAGAGTAAAAAGGCATCGCCGTCTTCAACCTGCACCACGTCGCTGTAGCTCGCTTCCGGCCCGCCGTTTTCAATTCCCAGCGCCAGATAGAGCAGATTGCTGTTCAGGTTGTCGGTCTGGTGCCCGGCATCTTTCATCTGCTGTACCAGGCTGTGGTCGGTGGTCACATGCCACAGCCATCCCCGGCGGAACAGGTACAGGCGGCTGTCTCCGGCATGGGCCCAGTAGGCCAGCCCGTAATCACGGTCAATGAACAGGCTAACCAGCGTCGTGCCCATCCGGCGATAGTCCTGAACGGCCTGCTGTTCGCTGAGAATAGTGCGATTCGCCGTCTGCACGTAGTCGCGAATATGCTGCGCATTAAGATGTTTGTCGCCATCAAAGCGGGAGATAATGCTGTTGCGGGCCAGCGCGGCGGCCACTTCACCGCCCGGCAGCCCCGCGATGCCGTCGCAGACGACAAAGCAGGCTGAACGTTCCCCAATGGTTTCTCCCGTCTGATCCTGGTTGCTGGCGCGCGTCCCCTGGCGGGAGAGAGAAGCCGTTGCGATATTCATTTGTCTTCCGATCCGCTCTGTGAGTCTTTGTACTGATTGACCTCCATGTCATACGCATGAAGGAAGGCCTCGCCGAACAGGGTGTGGAAGTCGTCCTCAATCTCGCCCGCCGTCTCGCCATAGCTACGAACAAAGTAGTCCCACAGGGCGGCTTTGCGGCTGCCCGGCAGCGCCAGACGCGAGGTCATGCCGTTCTGCTTCGCCTGCTCTTCCAGCTGTTCCGGGTTAAAGGACTGCAGCATCGCGGCAATGATGGCGCGGATGCCGGAGATCATGCCCAGCTGGTGCGCCTGCAGATCGATCAGCGCGTCGCGCACGGATTTGGTCGGCGGCATAAAGCCCGGCATCGGGGTGCCGAACATCTGGATTAACACGGTTTTGCCGGTCGGCAAAAGCTTGAACGGGTTGTTGGCATCGTCCAGCACCATGGTCATGTCGGCTTTTACGCCGCGCTTGAGAATGGAGCGCGAGGAGAGCAGCGCCACTGTCCCCTGGGAGAACATGCCGAGGATCTGCCCCAGCTGACGCATATTTTCACGGTCAAACTGCGGAACGGGCTGCATTTCGCTGAGCCCCATCCCCTCCAGCAGCGCCTCCAGCAGCTCGCCCTGCAGCACTTCGCCCTTCTCACCGCTGTTTGCCGTGGCAGTTGGGGCGGCGGCGTTATTCACCGGATCGATGCGCAGGCGGCCCTTCGGTGCCTGAGCGCTGCTGCGCGCAACGGCCTGTGGCGTCGGCATGGTGAAGCCAGCGTAATCCGGTCGCGCGGGTTCCTCTTCAGCACGCGGTTCTTCCTGCGGCTCAGGGGCGAACAGCGGAGAATCGGCCAGCGCGTCCTCTTCCTGCTCAGGTTCCGGCACGGGGGCTGGCTTCTCGTTAATCACGTCATCCGGATGGGTTAACGGCACGCCGCCCATCAGCCCGAGCGGGTCGTCATTACGCGCGGCTGGCGCGCTGGACTTACCGCCAAACAGGGCCAGCGGATCGAGCTCATCCGTCGCCTCTTCGTTCGGGGCTGGCTGGGTCTCAACCGGTGGCACCAGCGTGGAAGGCGTAACGTCGTCAAAAATGCTCTCTTTTTTAAACAGCGCTTCGTCGCTGAACAGCGAGTCCGGATCGACATGCTTACGTTCGAGCGTGGGATCGCTGTCGTTGAACATCGCCAGCGGATCTTCGGCGTTACGCTCCGGGGCTACAGGCTGGGAGAACGGATCGTGCGATGCCGCAGGCTGCGGCTTTGTGCGGTTGCTGGAGATGCTGTCGGAGATGGAAAACTCCTGCATCAGGCTATCCCAGATCTCCGTTGGCACGGCGGTCGGCTCGGCTTTTCCACGGGGTGCGGCACTCGCCGGTTTCGGCTGCTGCGCAGGCGCAGGAGCCACGGTCGGACGCGCCTGCTGGTGCAGGCTGGCCGCCATGCGGCTCACGGGCTGGGTATCGTGGATCAGTTCGGTCACTTCGATACGGTAGTCATCAATACCGAGAATGTCGCCATCCTGCAGCTCAACCTGACGTCCCCGCTCCAGCGGAATGTCATTTAATACCACACGGGTAACGCTGCCGCGGTTGGTGACGCGGCATTCGCCCTGAGCGTCAACGTGAACAATGGCCTGCAGACGAGAGATGGTGCGGTCATTGTCCGGCAATACCAGATTGTTATCCGTACCGCGCCCAATGGTGCCGCCCGGGGCGTAAAAATCACAGCTGCTTTGCGGCGGCTGATGACCGGGTTTCGTAGAAATAATCGTGAATCGCATGGCGTATTCCTGCTGGTATGATTAGCGCTCAAACGCTGCCGCTCTCGGGGCGAGAACGGCGGCGTTTGGGGGCGATTCCATTGGTTCTATTTTGCGGTTTTGAGCGGACGAATCGCGTCGCTGTTGGCGATTAAGCTGCACTTTAAAACCTGATATTGACCCGGTTCGGTACCACCTACTTTCTCTTTCAGTAAAGAAACAATCACCTTGTCAGCTTTTTCAAAATTCTCAGCAGGGAGATTGCTTGCTTCCAGCCATGCGGCCGCGCTGGCCTCTGCATCGTCTTTCAGACTTTTACTGTCCGCAATCTTACTGATGCATCGATTTTGCACCCAGTTTTCAAAGATTTGTTGCTGAGAAAAAACGCTGACATCAGGCAGGGTTTGGGCATAAACAGCTGGGGCATTTATAGCCAGGATCAGCAGTAATAAACGTTTCATTTCAGGCTCCAGAATGTTGCGTTAGTAGGAATAACTTAAACTGGCCTGAGGGACCTTCTTCTAAAATGAAACGAGCCGCATAACGAATAGAACCGTTTTTCCCTGACACTTTCAGAGCAATATCATATTCTCCCGCTTGCCACGTAATCCCCATCCACTGATGACATTGTTGGGTCGTTAACGTCACCTCAGGACTAAACGTTGACGGCGGCGATATCGCCTTCCATTCATTTCCCGCGCGTTTCATTATGGTGGGTGAATGACTGGTGACAGGCGCGTCTACCCCAGAGTTAGCAGGAATAGCAAAGCAGGGCTCGTTGTTCTTTAGCGTAACCGAAAGTGACTGATATTGTGCAGGATGAGACACACAGGCGTTCGCCATTAACGTGACTGCAAACACAGCGAATAACTTTTTTATAACCATGCCCGCCGATCCCAAGGGTTCTTGACGCTGATAAAGACCGGGGAAAATTCCCCGGCCACATGCGCAATTACGCTTCTTTGTTCTCTTTGATGTTCCAGCCAGCGCTACTTTCAGCACCTTTACCACCAGAAGTGGTCTGCTCCCAGTACTGCTGTTTCACTTTCGCAGCCTGGAATGCATAGGTCACACCAACGGTATCGCCATTGTCAGCGCCGGTGTACTGCACAGAGGTCACCAGCACATCTTCCAGCGTGATGCGGGAGTATTCCACCTGCTGGCCGCCCGCTTTACAAACGGACAGCTCAACTTTGGTCAGGTGTTTACCGCTGGCGCAGTGTTTCAGGATAGCGGTGGTGGATTTGTCGATCAGCGCGTTAACGTGCAGGTCGTTAAAGTTAACTTTACCGGCACCGCCGCCACCGCCAACGCTCATATTACCTGGCTGGGAAGCGCCCCAGGAAAAGGAGGTAATATCAGTCCAGCCGGTGTGGTTAGAATCTTTAGATTCGCCCGTAACACCCTCGACCTTCAGAAACATATCAATAGCCATAATATCTACTCTTCGTGGATGAAAATTATTGCTTTCGAAAAAGCACTTATATGGCAAACAGGAAAGCATGGGGCTGAATAAAACCGTCCATATTTTACCTCTGCCTCTAGCCTGACGAATTCGTACTTCGTACAGACTCTTCAGAGTGCCTGCAATTGCAACCACCCTAAATTTTGTTAGTTACACTTCATGGTAACTAAGCGCTAGACAATCATTCACTGTATCATCTAGAATATTTTCAATCGTCTATCATTCATCAAAGGCAACATAACATGAAGAAAATATTGTTATTAATACTTACCATTGTATTTTTAATTATCGCAATTTTCACAACTGTAGATCTTTTTCAGTCCGCCTGGTATGTATTTTCATTAGAAAAAGTCACTACAACTTCTGCAGGTTTACTTTTTGGAAAATTACTTTTCCTGCTGGTCATACTTTTAGCATTTTACTTCTCGCTAAGATTTTTGCGCAAATCAAAGCCTTGATTTTAATTTTTCCGCAAAATAGTAAATAGCGATAGATGCAACTAAGAGAATGATTAATAGAGCGGCATTTATCGTTATTTCCAAGATGGTTACCGACCAATCAAAAACAAAAATATAATAGCCAAGAGTTGAGAAAAAAAGCATAAATGAAACAATAAGCATGAGATAGACTATAACGTACTTTGATGCTCTTTCAAACACGAGTAGCTCCTGCTAAAAACTGACTAAAAATCTCTTTATCTATGGCACCATGACTCTGTTGGAAATTTATAGCTTCAATAAATGGCTTAACATTATCTTCAACGAGAAAATATAACAAATCTAAATCGCCCGCACCACGCAACTCATAGTAAACATTTTTGTTTAATTTTAATAGATCGTATGAGGCATAAACTGAGCGAGAAATTGAAGCCCCCACACTTAATACACCAGTAAGCCCTGCAGAAACAAGAAATCGCGGCACAATTTTTGAAACGAATAGCGTAATTAATTCATTCACGAAAACCATTTTAAAGGCTATACCACCTACTTGCGACCCACCGACTTTTAGGAGGAGTTCCTTAGATTGTTCTTCAGATAAACCAGACAGATATCGTTTGACCACTGTATTGATTAACCGACGCACATCTTCTGATGTAAGCCCTTTTTTTATTAAAGTTAACAATCTAATTTTATCTGTTTCATTTCGCCACCGATGGTCTGTATCCAGAAAATCTTTTGTTAACATCCATAAGTCTTCTGGAATTGACATAAAACCATCGACCGCGCTGCGAGCGAAAATTTCTGGGCCACTTTGTTTACGCGTATCAAAAATTTTCAGCATGCCATCTGCAATTTCTTTTGGTGAACTCGTTCCCAAAGTTGATTCCTCCTGAGGTTCATGAATGTCGATGGCTTTCTAGATGAATTTTGCCAATGTAGTTTACTTTGCCGGCCCTCCAGGGCCGGCACTCATCATCACGCGTCTTTCGTCTTCAGCGACGGCAGTTTAGATACCAGACGCAGAGAAACGGTCAGACCTTCCAGCTGGTAGTGCGGACGCAGGAAGAACTTCGCGGCGTAGTAGCCCGGGTTGTCCTCAATCTCCTGCACCTGCACTTCCGCAGCCGCCAGCGGTTTGCGGGACTTGGTCTCCTGGGAGGAGTTCGCCGGGTCACCGTCCACGTAGTTCATGACCCAGTCGTTCAGCCAGCGCTCCATCTCTTCGCGCTCGCGGAAGGAGCCGATTTTGTCGCGCACGATGCACTTCAGGTAGTGGGCAAAACGGCAGCAGGCGAACAGGTACGGCAGGCGAGAAGCCAGACGCGCGTTGGCGGTGGCATCCGGGTCGTGGTACTCGGCCGGTTTTTGCAGGGACTGCGCGCCGATGAAGGCAGCAAAGTCGGAGTTTTTGCGGTGAACCAGCGGCATAAAGCCGTTTTTCGCCAGCTCGGCTTCACGACGATCGCTGATGGCGATCTCGGTCGGGCACTTCATGTCCACGCCGCCGTCATCGCTCGGGAAGGTGTGGCACGGCAGGTTTTCCACCGCCCCGCCGGACTCCACGCCGCGAATCGAGGTGCACCAGCCGTACTCTTTGAAGGAGCGGTTGATGTTGGCGGCCATCGCGTACGCGGCGTTCGCCCAGGAATAGCTGTTGTGGTTCGCGCCGTCGGTCTGCTCTTCAAAGTCAAAGCTGTCCACCGGGTTGGTGCGAATGCCGTACGGCAGGCGCGACAGGAAGCGCGGCATCACCAGCCCCAGATAGCGGGCATCTTCGGATTCACGCAGTGAACGCCAGGCGGCGTATTCGGTGTTCTGGAAGATCTTGGTCAGGTCGCGCGGGTTGGCCAGCTCCTGCCAGGACTCCATCTGCATCACGCCCGGCGCGGTACCGGTAATGAACGGACAGTGTGCCGCAGAACCGATGCGCGCCATTTCCCCCAGCAGCTCGACGTCCTGCGGGCTGTGGTCGAAGTAGTAGTCGCCGACGATGCAGCCAAACGGCTCGCCGCCGAACTGACCGTACTCCTGCTCGTAGATTTTCTTGAAGATCGGGCTCTGGTCCCAGCCCACGCCCTTGTAGCGCTTCAGGGTGCGGCCCAGCTCCTGCTTGGAGATGCTCATAAAGCGGATCTTCAGCATCTCGTCGGTTTCAGTGTTGTTCACCAGGTAGCTCAGACCGCGCCAGGCGCTCTCCAGCTTCTGAAACTCTTCGTGGTGAATGATCTGGTTCACCTGCTGCGACAGCTGCTCGTCGATACCCGCAATCAGGTTCTGAATGGTGCGGTAGGTATCGTTCGAGAAGGTGACGGTATTTTCCAGCGCCTGCTGCGCCAGGGTTTTGACCGCGCTTTCGACGGCGGAACGCGCCTGGTCGGTTTTCGGGCGGAACTCTTTGTTCAGCAGCGCGCTGAATTCATCCTGGCTGAACGCCTGACCCGCCTGCTGCTCGTGTTGTTGAGTCTGGTTGCTCATCGATTATTCCTCGCTACCTTTCGCGCTTTCGTCATTTTTCGGCAACTGGCTCAGGGATTTGAGCAGCGTCGGATCCTGCAGAATTTTTGCGATCAGCTCTTCCGCACCGTTTTTGCCGTCCATATAGGTCAGCAGGTTGGAGAGCTGGGTGCGCGCTTCCAGCAGCTTGTTCAGCGGCTCAACCTTGCGGGCCACCGCGTCCGGCAGGAAGTCATCCATGCTGTCGAATGTCAGATCGACGTTGAGCTTACCTTCGCCGGTCAGGGTGTTGTCCACCTGGAACGCCACGCGCGGCTTCAGCGCCTTCATGCGTTCGTCAAAGTTGTCGATGTCAATTTCGAGGAATTTACGCTCGTCGACGGCCGGCAGGTTTTCCACCGGTTTGCCGACCAGATCGGCCATAACGCCCATCACAAACGGCAGCTGAATTTTACGTTCTGCACCGTAGATCTCTACGTCATACTCGATCTGCACGCGGGGGGCACGGTTACGTGCGATGAATTTCTGCCCACTGTTACTCATTGCCATGATGTTCTCCATCAAAGATGCGCGGTGAAGGTGAAACGCCAGGCTCCATGCCTGACGTCATAATGCCTGGACGCGCTATTCGCGGCGCCCAAAGATGTTTTCCAGTTGGTTAACGCCGTCTGGCGCCAGGTCGCGAATAATGTCCATAAAGTTAAGTTCTGACAGCCGCTGCACCCGTTCAATCATCAGCGGTGCGGGGTGGCTCGGTTCGTACTGCGCAAAATACTGCTTCGCTTTTTCCAGCATCAGCTGGGCGTCGGCGCGGCTGGTGACCTGCACGCTGCGCCAGTCGGTCACCGGCTGAACGGGCTGCGTAGCCGTCGGCTGCTGCTCAGCCTGGGGTTCAGCCTGCGCATCACGGTTCGGCAGCAGCTTGCTGATGTCGGTCACCTGACAGGCGCTGGCCACCAGCCCCACGGTTTTCAGCAGCTGCTCCATCTCAGGTACGCCGCTTTCACCGAGATGCCCGGTAAGCAGCTCGCGAATGGCCAGCAGACGTTCGTTAATGACGATGACCGCGGCGGTCCCCGGCTGGTCGCCGCGAGCCAGCTCGTCAATCAGCCGCGGGCGCCCGCCGGGATAGTCCGGGCATTCGGTTTTACTGCCGTCCAGCAGGGCCTGGGCATCCCGCAGCGAAATTTCATCGCCGTTTGAACGCAGCAGCGAGGCGTTGCGTACCGCGACCGTCAGGTCAGATTTATCACTCAGCCCGGCGAGAGCGTTGATGCGGTAGAACGGGTCGGTTTCGCCATACTCTTCGAGCAGCGGATAGAGCGGCTCCCAGTAGCGGGCGATCGCCTCCTGCACCAGCAGTAATCCGTCCGCGTAGCCTGCCAGCCCGCGACGGCGGGTCCAGGCATGGGTTAACGCCAGCAGGACGCGAAGATCTTTGGTGCGGGTCAGCAGGCTGGTGGCGTATTTTTCGACCGTGTTCCAGTCAGCAGGCTCCGCCGGGATGATGGTGTCGCCAAACTGCTGTTCCGCTTTCCCAAGGCTTGCCTGGTTCATCGCCTGGAAGTCAGCGTCGTACTCCAGGTTTTCGCCGCAGGGGTTGTCGGGGCTTATGGGCGCGAGAAATTCTTCGATATTCATGAGATCCCTGCTTATTCAAACATAGGCGGATAGAGACCGTGACGGCCCGGACGGGCGCCCCCTGCCGGATCGAACAGCAGGGTGAAAAGCTGCCCGGTAAAGTTACCGCTGTGCACGTGGGTGTAGAGCGGGTATCCGTCGCAGCGGTTGGTCCACCAGTAGCTGGTCTGACGCAGCGGGTCAAAGCACTCTGCCGCCTGAGGCCAGCCCAGCGTGCTCTGGCCGTCCTCGTCGTAGCCAATCACATCCAGGATGTCGGAGCGCTTTTGCGGCTCGACCGGCTGCGGCGCCGGAATGGACATCAGCATCTCATCAAGCTGCGAGGCGGAAAAACTGTTGCGCACCGCGTGCAGCCCGAGGCGTCCAATCTGCTGATACCAGCTTTCGGCCTGGCTGAGCAGGCTGGTCGACCACTCTGACGGGACGAAGCTCAGCTGAATGCAAACCGGGTATTGTCGGCCGACGCTGTCGCGCCCGGGCAGCAGACAGCCCATCTGGATCATCTGGCTGCCCAGCATGGGCGGTACCACAAAATTCCAGACGGGTGCTTTCTGAAACGGGCGCTCGCCGCTGCGCTGCTCTTCCTGCTGCCAGGCCAGCAGACCGACCTGGAACCAGTGCGACCACTGGCGCTGTAAGGTGTCAGGAAAGCGGCGCTGCAAAAAATCTCCGGCGCTGGGTAACTTGCCATACCAGCTGTAGCGGTTCATCGCAGGGGTATTCGTCATACGGCTGTCCTTGCGGTTATGGGCATGAGAAACGGGGAAGCTGGAACGGGTTGCGAATGCTGTTTGGCGCAAACTCCAGCGTGACCTGATGTCCGTCGACGTTGAAGGTGGCCTGACGGCTGAGGCTACCCGCCCCCGGGCTGGTGCTCGCTTTATCAAAGAAGCGGTTCAGCGCCCAGGAACCGTTGGTCACCAGCGTCGCCGTGCTGCCGTTCGCCAGACCCAGCTGCATGCGGACCTGGTTGGTGCCGCCCGGCCCCGGCCAGTTCATGATCTGCACCGCCTGCGGCCCGTGGCTGTAGCGCAGCAGCTGACCGTCCACGTCCAGGGTCAGGTTCAGAATGGTGTTATCCATTCGCACGGTGCGAACCGTCACCTTGAAGGACGGCGTGGTTGCGCCGTTAGCAAAGAAGGCGTCGCGAATCGACTGGGCCTGCTGGAACGGTCTCAGCAGCCCTTCGCTTCCCGGCAGCGTTTTCCCGTCGATGCCCGGCATAAAGCGCCAGTTGGCCTGGGTGGTGTCCACTTTGCTGGTCAGGTTATCGCGAAAGAAGGTATCCATCAGCCCGGTCCCCGGCGCAAACATGCGCGCGAGATCGTCAGGGGTGACCTCGGTGCTGGCGCTGCGCACCAGCGGGTAGCGACCGGCAATCGCCTGACGGCAGAACCCGCCCACCTCAACGTTAATGCGCTTACGCACGTTTTCCAGGTCACGGCGCTGGGTGTCGCTGCTGGCGCCCACCGCCATGTTGCTGAACATGGTTTGCAGCCCGCCCGGCAGACGACCGGCGCTGGCCTGCAGGCGGCTGATCGCCTCCCCGCCCGGCGCCGGCATGCCGCTGTTGGCCGCGTCCTGCACGGCGGTCAGGTAGCGATACAGCTCATCCACCTGCTTGAGAAAATCGTCAAACACGATGGTCTTCCCGCCCTTCTCCAGCGGCTGGGCCAGCTCAATCATCGGCGCGTAATGGTCGGTCACCAGCTGCTCCGGCGCCTGGGTAACCGCGGCGGCCTGCGTTGGCGCGTTGTCATTATTGCTGAACAGCGCTTCCAGCGTGCGGGTGGCGCGGCTGCTTTGCGCCTGCGCTTTACCCGCATCTTCCGGCGCTGGCGTATCGCGGGAGAGCATCAGGACCTGGCTCAGGTTCTGCACCAGGCGGCGCAGCGGCGAGTTGGCGCCGGAAAGCAGGCGCGCGGTGTTGATGCGCTGGGAAAGGTCGGCGCTGTTATTCAGCTGAATGTCAGCGAGAAAGCGATCCCAGTTAGCGATAAAGTCGCGCATATAGAGCTGGCGCACGGCGTTATCGATCTGCGGTTTATCTTCCTGCGCCGTGGCGGCCCCCAGCACCCAGGCGTCGTCCTCGTGCAGCGCCGTAGTGACGCTGTCAATCTGGCCGTTAAAGCTTTTCCAGTAGCCGTCCGGCGTATACAGACCCGGAACGCCCTCGCTCACCGGCTTGCCGCTTTTGCGGGAAAATACCAGCTCGCTCTGCGGTCCGCCCAGGTCGGAAAGGGAGACCGGCTTCAGGTTGTCGTCATGTTCCAGCAGGCGCTTCAGGCGGCCGTAGACGCGGGTTGAAAGCGGCTGCTGGCCGATCATCGCTCTTTCGCGCGCCACCAGGGACTCGTCCTGCGCGTACGGTGAGGCCTGAATTTTCGGCTCCAGCAGCTGCGTCAGGTGCCATTCAAGCTGCTGCAGCTGCGCCTTCGTGACGTTCTGCGGCAGGTTACGCTGCAGGTTGAGCATTACCCACGAATGCAGGAATTTGCCGTCGTAGTGCTTCGGCTGATAGAGCATCTGATAGGCTTTCAGCGCCTCGTAGCTGTATTCCACATCGCTGCCGTTGTCGTTGCGAAGCCAGGTGGTGATGTGCATGGCGACGGCAGGGAGCAGCATCTGATCCAGCGCTTTCTGATACAGGGACTGAGAGGCGTCGCTAACGTCATCCCCGCGATAAAGCCCCATACGGCGGGAGACCGGCGGATCGTTCACATCAAACGCGTCGCTTTTCGGCAGATCCACCAGGCTATTCAGCAGCGGCAGCAGTTCGAACAAATCACGCTGGGTCTGGTTCTGTAAGGCCTTGCTCTGCTGGTCGAGCAGCGGAACCTTCGCATCCACTTCTTCCAGGTAGGCCTTGTTTTTGGCATAGCTGGTGAGCCACAGTCCACCCAGGATCACCAGCAGGGCCAGCAGGGCCGCATAGCCAGACCAGATCACGGCCCGGTTGCGCAGCTCCCACCAGCGGTTTTCTCCGGCGATCCCGGCTTCCTGGAAGATGACGTTTTGCAGCAGGTTCTTGATGAAGAAACTCTGGCCTTTTGCGCCCGGGATTGGCGATTCTTTGCTGACCGAATCCCAGTTATCGCTTTCTGCCCCTTCCGGCAGCGACAGCGCGCGGTTCAGTTCGCCCATCACGCGGTCGAACGGCATGCCTTCCTGCGTCCCGCTGGCGAAGTAGATCCCGCGCGGAGAGAACTCGGTTTCGAAGTTCGAGCGGGCGAAGACCGTGCTGAGGTAATCCGCCAGCAGCGGACGCAGCGCGGCGAACTCCTGCGGGAAGAGATACGCTTCGGCGCGGGTCTTCGCGTCATGCTCTTTGAGCATGGTTTCCGGCAGCCCGGCGTCGAGGCGCTGCTGCAGCAGAGAAAACTCCTGCTGGAAATTGCCCATCAGGTCGTAATCGGCGTGTTTGGTTTGTTCCCACGGTAGCGTGAAGCCCCAGATCTGGTCGCGCTGCGCTTTATCGTAGTCGGCAAACCAGGCGCGGAAGCCTTTAAGCAGGTCGGCCTTGGTGACCATCACGTAGACCGGGAAGCGAATCCCCAGCTGTTCATGCAGCTCGGACAGCCGCTGACGCAGGTTCACCGCCTGCTGGCGGGACGCCTCGGCTGACTGGGTGAGCAGGTCAGAAATGCTGATGGTGACGATCACACCGTTGATCGGCTGGCGGCGGCGATACTTGCGCAGTAACCCCATGAACTGCAGCCATTCCCCGGCGTCCTGCACCTGCTCGCTCTCCTGGGTGGTATAGCGACCCGCGGTGTCCAGCAGCACGGCCTCGTTGGTAAACCACCAGTCGCAGTTGCGCGTGCCGCCAATGCCGCGCAGGGCGGTCTTACCGAAACGGTCGGCCAGCGGGAACTGCAGCCCGGAGTTGACCAGCGCCGTGGTTTTACCGGAACCCGGCGCGCCGATAATGACGTACCACGGCAGCTGATAAAGGTATTGCGTGCTGAAGCGCTGCGTCCACTGGGCGCCCTGTCCCGCATTGCTGAAGTGCGCTTTTTTCAGCATCTGCGCGGCTTCATCAAAACGGCTGGCGAGGATCTGCTCCTCGTTGTTCAGTCGCTTCTGCGGATCCGCCGCTTCCGGGCTGGTGGTGTTCTCATTGAGCTTGTCCATCAGCTTGCGGTTCAGCCAGGCGTTATAAAGACGCGGCAGAATGTGGCCCTGCGCCCAAAGCAGATAGACCACGGCGATACTGATAATGCGGTTCTGTTCAGATTCAAGCGGCCGGGTGTCCACGATGGACAACAGCGGGCCAATCATCCAGATCACCGCCGCCAGCGCCGTGACGCCGAGGAAGCTCCACAGAATGCGGTTAGTCAGTATGGAAAGAAGAGTCGTCAGCATTCCTTAGTTTCCTTGCGGCAATCCGTTCAGCTCGGCCTGGGTATTTTCAGGCGACACCAGCAGAGTAATTTCCACACGGCGGTTACGGGCGCGGTTTTCAGGCGTCGTGTTCGGCGCCACCGGGTTAATCTCGCCCCGCCCTTCCGCTTTCACGCGGCCAGGCTGAGAGAGGCTTCCCTGCAGCATTTTCTGTACCGAGCGGGCGCGTTCCAGAGAGAGTTCATAGTTAGAGGCAAAGCGCGCGCTGCGGATCGGCACGTTGTCGCTGTAGCCCACCACCAGAATTTTGCCGCTCACGTTATTCATTGCCTGCGCGATGCGGTGGATGACCGGTTCATAGCGGTCGCGCACGACGGTCGAGGCAGAGGCAAACAGCCCGTCGCCTTTCAGGATAACCACGCTGCGATCCGCTTCGTCTTTCACCGCGACGAGGCCAGCCTCGATCTCCGGCTTCAGGAAGCCGCGCAGGTTCAGCACTGCCGGAAGCTGACGCGCCGGTTGCTGAATAGTGGTTTCCGGCAGCTGGGACTGGTAAATCTTCGCCAGCACCGGGTTGGTGCTGTCGCCAAGACGCCAGTTGAGCACGATATAAAACAGACAGGCGATAAACCCGGCCAGCGCCACGCAGGCCCAGAGAGGAACCATCGGCCGCCAGAGCTTGCGCAGCACCGGGCGATCTTCCGGATGGGGAGAAAGCGGCGCCGGATAGCTGCCGCGCACGCCGCGGATCATCTGCCACAGCCGCTGCTTGATGGTCTCAAGCTGGGTGCGTCCATTGTCCAGCACCCGATAGCGTCCTTCGAAGCCGAGCAGCAGGCAGTAGTTGATCATCTCCAGCAGCAGAATGTGCTCGCGCGGGTTTTGCGACAGGCGCGCCAGCAGCTGGAAGAACTTCTCGCCGCCCCAGGTTTCGTTATGGAACGTCACCAGCAGGCCGTTGCTTGACCAGACCCCGCTGCTGCCCCAGGGGGTCAGCGCGGCAGCCTCATCGAGCGCCGTACAGAGGCAGTAGCGTGCCCCGACGATCACTTCGTAGGGCAGCCCCGCCTGCTGACAGCGGACTTCGAAACGGCGAATTTCATCGATCAGGCGCTGGCGTAACGCCACCTGATCGTCGTGCGATACCGAATGACGGATCTGCGGAATCGCATTGAGCAGCGGATTGGCGGCCGCCACCAGCTGATTGTTGCTACTGGCCCCGGTGAACGCGGCATCGCTGCCGGTATCCTGTCGTTCCTGCATATTAAGCGCTCGCTTTATTATTCTGTCGGGCTACGGATGGCCCAAAACTCCATATCCAGCCCCGGGAACTCCCCCGCAAGGTGCAGGGCGAATGCGCCGGACTTATCCATCTCGTGCCACAGCTCGCTGCCCTTTTCGAGCTCAAAGTAGCTGTAGCCGGCATGCCACGGGATCTGCGGCGGTGCAACCGGCATGGCGCGCAGCATAATGCCCGGCAGCTGAAGCTGAACCAGATCGCGGATTTTCGACACCGGTGCGACCTTCATCTGCGCCGGGAAATGGGTTTGCAGGTGTTCGCCCGGCACGTTGGCTTTGACCGCCAGCACGAAGCCGAACTCACGCACCATGCTGGTTTCAGGCACCGTGGCGATGTTGAGGCCGTGAGAGCGCTCGTTAAGCGGCAGCTGGATAGCGTGGTCTTCCATCACCAGCGACAGCCCCTGACGCAGCATCAGCATCAGCTTGCTGAAGCAGTTCGCCAGATCGTCATGATCGTAAATCGGCAGCACGCTTTCGGCGGTACGCTGGGACGTCCAGGTGGCAAGCTCGGTCGCAAACGGCAGCCAGCTGCGCCAGAGGGTTTCCGGGTGCAGCAGCGGGAGGTTTTTTAAATGAGACACCTCGCCCAGATGACGATTAACCAGCGACAGCAGCGTAAACTCGATCATTTCAGAGGTGTTAAAGCGGCCTGGCTGGCGCAAACGGCCGCCAATCTGCTGGCTGCGCTGCACCAGTAAGCCGTGCAGATCGTTGATCATGCTGTAGATCTGCGGGCTGTTATTGGCATTGAGCATCGGCGGGATGTAGCTGTTGTCGAGCCGCACGTGGTTGTCGTTACGCTTCTCGGTCACAAACGCCACGCCGATGGCGGTCCACTCCGCCGTGAGGTCTTTTTCGAGCATCAGGGTCAGACGCAGGCGGCCAAACTGGACGGTAGCATCCCCCACCGACATGGCGTTATCGTCCTCCACCTCCTGCTCGAACGCGATAAAGCGCGCCAGCGAGGATGGCTCTTCGCTGAAAATCACCTCTTCTCTCTCGCCACGACGAACCGGCAGTGCGAGCACCACCTTTTCGTTGGTGAGATTGTCAGGAATTTTCAGCGGTACTGGACCGTTACGCCCGTTGCGCACCTGGAAAAAGGTGCCGTCCGGCAGCAGCCCACTGCAGTAGCTCAGGGCAATGCATCCCTGACGAAGCATCGCTTCATCCAGTTCAACGTCGAGAAAGCCCCAGAGATACGATCGCTGCAGCGCGCCCCATTCACGAACATGGTTGAGCAGATAGCTTTCAGTCCGCTGAAAATGGTGTGGACGCAGGAACATGCCTTCGGTCCAGACGACCTTTTCTGCTTTCGTCATGATGATGTGTTTCCTGTTTAGAAGCGCGTTACTGGCTGATGACCCGAATGCCGTTCACGTCGAGAAAAACGTTGGCCTGAAGTTCATCGGCGGACCATTTCCAGAACTGGTAGATATGATTTTCGCCAGGCACGGGCAGAGGGAGTGAAACGCGCCATTTTTTGCCATCCAGCACCTGGTACTCCGCCATCACGCCGATGTAGCGAGCCTCCGGCGAGCTTTGCCCGCTGAGAGTTTTTGACAGCTGTCCCGGCATCAGGAAGAACACATCGCTGTTCAGCAGATTCGCGCCAAGCGTGGCTGACGCGTTGTTCTGCAGGGAGTAGAAGTCGCTGGACATGAAATCCGCATCGGATTTCAGCAACAGCACCCGAACCTTAAGCGGCGCAGATTCATTGATTTGTGGATGAGCCTGAAACTGCAGATTGTAGCGGGAGGGGTCGCTGTGTGAAGACGACGAACAACCACCGATCAGCGCGAAAATCATCGCGTAAAAGAATAACCACAGCCTATGAAAATTTTTATTATTCATAAAAATGCGCTCATGAAAGCCGTTTAGTTCAGGATCCAGGTACCGTTAGCGCTGTCTTTGCAGGCTTTGCTGTTGCCGTCGACATCGACACAGGTCGCTTTTTTACGCGTCTTATGGCGAATGGCCTGTTTACGCACGGCGGCATCGTACTGGTCGGCCTTGATAACGGCGCGCATCGGAACGTAACCAATCAGCTGCTCGTTGCCTTCATCGGCAAGCGCCATCCAGTAGTGTTCAACCTGACCCAGCACCACGTACGTTTTTCCGGTATCAAGAGTGCGGATAACTTTACCGCCGAAGTCAGGACGGCTCATCAGAGAGGCTGGATACATGGCACGATACGGCTCGTTAACCGGCGTGAACTCCGTCGGCGGCGTCACAGCGTGACGGTGGGTTAAGGTGACGCCGTTGACCTGGCTGGTCTCGATCGTATCGTCGTTGATCACAGGTTTCTGCGGTGCTTTACAGCCCGCCACCGCCATTACAAACAGAAGTGAAAACAGTACGCGCATTTTCATATGCTTTTCCGTAGCGATATTTCGATGATGGAGATAAGGGGATGAAGTTTGACTTAAGTGCTATTGTTAAAATAGCCAGGATATTTTCGGGGCGTTACTACTTTAAGGGCATAGCTACCGCACGAGCCTTTCAGAATAAGGCCCAGTGTCTTCCTGACATATTTTGACAAACGGTAAACAAGTTTACATGAGCTTCGTATCAATTCAATATTTACCGCCGCGTAACTGTTGGTAAATGAAGCAGTCGGAAAATTATAGGATTAATCCTATGATAAAAAACGATATGGCCCACCCTTTCTTATTTCTCCACCACAAAACCACATAACATCATGTTTTATATATTAAAAAAAACAAAAGAGAACCACTTTCATTAACGCAATCACGCTATTATCGCCACTACCATAATTAGTAGAATTCGCGTTTTTTTGATGTCAAAGGAATATATCCCTGATGAATTATTTGTTGCACTAACAGGGTATCTTTAATATTGAAGACGCTTCATCGCCTGGGTGAGAATATTTCACTTATGCAGAAAAATGTTAATTTCATGCCGCAAAAAAAGCGTATATTTTAGGCCGTAATAATTCCACTGACAGGTATACCTTATATCGATTATTCATTAAGCCTGAGTAAACCTTCCTGTCATTTCCTCAAATGAAAAATGCCTCCGGCAGCCCGCCAGCCGCGAATCGTGGCGATATCTCCAGCGCAACAGCTTCAGTCGATGTTTTACTGGCGCTACATACTTTCCTGCTCACTGCCATCTATCTCGCCTACCGGACGATAGATAAGATTTATTATTAAAATGATAAATATTCGTTATAATTTCTTTAAATATTTAAACACCAGACCAGATAAATTACTGTAATAAAAAGAGTTTGCGTTAAGGCATTTTCCCTTTCCGTATGTGCGTTGCCATCCGGTCGTCATTGCTTTCACCTATTGCTCTCGTCAGTGATTTATTGGCTCAGGCGTTGTGTGATCGAACAAATCAGGAGTGGGTATGAACAAGAAAAGACGCTCGGTGCCAGGCATCAGACATTATGACGGCCCTGCCGGCGGCTGGGGCGCATTGAAAGCGACGGCGATTGCGGTACGCACCCAAATGGATACCTTTGACGCCCCGGCGACGCTGCTGCGCACCAACCAGCCTGACGGCTTTGACTGCCCGGGCTGCGCGTGGCCTGATAAAGAACACAAATCGACGTTCCAGTTCTGCGAGAACGGCGCCAAAGCGGTGACCTGGGAAGCGACCAGCAAACGCGTCACCCCCGCGTTTCTGGCTGCAAACACTGTCTCCTCGCTGCTGGCAAAATCGGACTTTGAGCTGGAAGGCTACGGGCGGCTGACGCATCCCCTGCGCTATGACCGCGACAGCGACACCTTCCGTCCCGTCGACTGGGACGAGGCGTTTCAACGCATCGGCGAAGTACTGCGCGGGCTCGAACCGGACCAGGTCGAGTTCTATACCTCCGGACGCGCCTCTAACGAAGCGGCGTATCTGTTCCAGCTGTTCGCCCGCGAATACGGCACCAACAACTTCCCCGACTGCTCAAATATGTGTCACGAGGCCACCAGCGTCGGTTTGCCCCGTTCGATTGGCATCGGGAAAGGGACCGTCTCGCTGGACGATTTCGACAAGACGGAGCTGGTGATCTCCATCGGCCATAACCCCGGTACGAACCATCCGCGAATGATGGGGACCCTCCATGAGCTGGCCCGTCGCAACGTGCCGATTATCGTCTTTAACCCGCTGCGCGAGCGCGCGCTGGAACGTTTTGCGGACCCGCAAAGCGTGATTGAAATGGCGACCTACGGCTCCACGGATATCGCTTCGACCTATTTCCAGGTGAAGGCCGGAGGTGATGCCGCCGCGCTGAAAGGGATTGCCAAACACCTGCTGGAAATGGAGGTCGCTCGCGGGGACGTGCTCGATCGCGCGTTTATTGCCGAACACACCCAAGGCTTTGAGGACTTTGCCGCCGATATCGCGCAAACCCGCTGGGACGAGATTGAACGCGAGTCGGGTCTCAGCCAGGCGGCGCTCAAACAGGTGGCCGAGGCCTATGCGAAATCGAATGCCACCATCATCACCTACGGGATGGGCATTACCCAGCACAACAAAGGGACGGCCAACGTCCGCCTGATCGCTGACCTGCTGCTGATGCGCGGGAATATCGGCAAGCCCGGCGCGGGAATATGCCCGCTGCGCGGCCACTCAAACGTGCAGGGGAACCGTACCGTCGGGATTAGCGAGAAACCCACGCCGGCCTTCCTGAACCGTCTGAAGGAGGTTTTCGGCTTTGAGCCGCCGTCTCACCACGGCCATGACGCGGTGCAGGCCACCCAGGCGATGATCGACGGCCGCGCGAAGGCGCTCATCTGCCTCGGCGGTAATTTTGCGGTGGCGATGCCCGACCATGAACGCGGGTTCCCGGCCATGGGATCCCTGGATTTGAGCGTCCACGTCGGCACCAAGCTCAACCGTACCCATCTGCTGGTGGGCAAAGAGACCTTTATTTTCCCATGTCTTGGCCGTACCGAGCTGGATGTTCAGGCCACCGGCCGCCAGTCCATTACCGTTGAAGACTCGATGTCGATGGTGCATGCCTCATCCGGCAAGCTCAAACCCGCCTCCCCGTTGCTTCGGTCAGAACCCGCTATCGTCGCGGGCATGGCGAAAGCCACCCTGCCGGATACCCGCGTGGACTGGATGACGCTGGTTGAGGATTACGACCGTATCCGCGATCTGATCGAGCAGACCATTCCGGGGTTTGAGAACTATAACGCGCGGATCCGCGTTCCCGGCGGCTTCCGTATGCCGCTGCCGCCAACGCAACGTCTCTGGCCAACGGCGACGGGAAAAGCGATGTTCTCGGTCTTCGACGGCGTACACGAGAACGCCAGCGGTGAAGGTGAGCACGTCCTGCGCCTGATCACGCTGCGCAGCCACGACCAGTACAACACCACCATTTACGCGCTGGATGACCGCTACCGCGGCGTGTTTGGTCGCCGCGACGTGCTGTTTATGAACGAAGAGGATATGGCGCAGTCAGGGCTGGAACACGGCGACCGCGTGGATATCGAAACCGCCCTGCCCGGCAACGGACAGCGTCTGGAAGACATTACCGTGGTGGCGTACAACATCGCGCCGGGGACCGTCGGGGCCTATTATCCGGAGGCCAACGTGCTGGTCCCGCTTGATTATCTGGATAAGGACAGCGGTACGCCGTCGTATAAATCCGTTCCGGTTCGCATCACCCTGCGCTCAAAAGAGATCCGCATGCTGTAAGCCGATCGCGCAGAGAAAAAGATGGATATTAAACAGTTAAAATATTTAATCGCGCTCGACGAGACCCGCCATTTTGGCAAGGCGGCCTCGCAGTGCAACATCACTCAGCCGACCCTTTCCATGCGCATCCGCAGCCTGGAAGAGGAGCTCGGGCTGGTACTGATTGTGCGCGGGCAGCGCTTTGAAGGGTTTACGCCGGAGGGTGAACGCATCCTCGCGTGGGCCCGCGCGCTGCTGGCTGCACATGACGGGCTACAGGCAGAAGCCGCGCTGTGCAAAGGTCAGGTGGTGGGCGAACTCCGTCTGGGGATGGTGCCGCTGGCGAGCGTGGATCCGATGATCTTTATCCGTCTGCTGACGGAAAAATACCCGGAGCTGACCTACAGCCTCTATTCCATGTCTTCCGCGCAGATTGCCGACGGCGTCAGCCGCAATCAGCTTGAGCTGGGGATTTGCTATCTCAACAGCATCGATACCAGCCTGTTCGATATTATCCAGCTTCCCAAAACGAAGATGGGCCTGCTGCACGACGTCCGCCATTTCCAGCTCGGCCAGGAGACATTGACCTGGCGCGATCTGACGGATTTTCCTCTGGGGTTCCTGACCAAAGGGATGCATTATCGGGCGCATATGGAGGCCAGCTTTAAGTCTGCTGGCATTGAACCGAGGTCCGTTTTCGAGAGCGACTCCACGTTCCAGATCATCCAGGCGGTTCAGAGCGGCGTGTGCTGTGCCGTGATGCCGCTGAACAACGGGCTGGAAGAGTTGAACAGCCATTTCAGGATTGTCCCCATCGCCGACGCGGATATCGAGGCCCCTGTCGGCCTGATTATGCGCAGGCAAAAACCCGTCTCCTCGCTGGCGCTGCGCTGTTTTACCGACGCGCAGGAGATCTATCACGCCAGCAATGAGGCGTAGGCCTGACGCGTCACCACGCTAAAACCGCGGATCAGCACCGCGTCGCAAACGGCCCGGTGCTCCGGCGAACTCACCAGCGCGTGGAGCGCATCGCGAAGGGCGTTCAGGGTCTCAGGCGAGGTGCGGGGCGAGGTAATGAGCGGCAGCCCCGGCGTCAGCGGGGTACGGTCAATGACCGCCAGACCCGTCAGGCTTTCCGGTTCGTGACGCTGCAGCAGTGCCCAGGTGACACAGTCGATGGCCGCGATATCCCCTGCCCCGCGTTTGACATCAATCAGCGACTGGCGATGGCTGCCGCTGAAGGACGTTTGCGCGAAAAACGGCTCCTGAGCCACCAGAGGCGCCACTTTTTTTCGCAGCGCATTGTAGCCGGACTGCGAGTCCGCAGAGTTACAGACCGCCCGTCGGCCGCGAAAATCCGCCAGCGTGAGGTGGCGATCCTCCTCGCGCACCACCAGAACGCTGCGGTAGTGGAACCCTTTGCAGCCCGGGGCCGCGTAGTGAAAACAGCCGACGACCTGCACGTCCGAAAGCTGCGTGACCAGCGGATAACCGCAGGCCTGGCTGAGGATAAGCCCAGGCTGTCGCCAGTGGGTGAGCAGATCGGACTCCGGCCCGTCGGGGACATCTTCGACGGGCACACCGCGAGCGGCCAGCAGCCCCTTTACCGCCAGCCAGAGCGCGCGGGTGTCGGCGCGATCCACCGCATACATGGGAAACGCCAGCAGGTTACTCATATCCCTCCTCCTGTTGTTTTCCGGGGTGAACGGTGACGTCGACGGGCCTGGCCCAGAACTGGCGCAGCCATTCAACGTAGCCCCTGACGAGAAAACCGCGGTTTCGCTCCCGGTACGCCTCCCGGTTTTGCTGGTAGATCGCCTTCAGCCCGTACCACGGCACCCCCGGTAAATCATGGTGTACTGAATGGTAGTTGAGATTTAAAAACAGTATCCGCCAGAACAGCCCGGCCTCGTTAATGACGGAGCGCGCCAGCGGATCGTCCGCTGCGCGATGTTCGAGAAACGATCGCACCTTGGTCAGCGCCAGCGCCGGATAGCTGACCGCCAGCACAAACCAGACGGGTGAAAAACCGACGTGCGTCATCCAGGCGAAAAGCGCCGCCAGCAGCGTGATGTGAACCAGCCACATCGTCATCGCCCGCAGGTGAAAATGACGAAACGCCGCCCCGGCGCTGCCCAGCGTCTGGACGATATCCAGCAGCGGCGCCAGCAGAAGCCGCCCGGCAAAGGTATTTCGGGCCCGGATCAGGCGCTTCTGCCAGGGGGAAAAGCGCGCCCAGCTCGCCTCGGTAAAATAATACGACTCCGGGTCATCCACCGGATGGGTCAGGCTATCGTACCGATGGTGGGCCAGATGGGAATCCCGGTAGAGGCCATACGGATACCAGACCGCCAGCGGGAGCGTGCCGAACAGCTGGTTAAGCCAGGCAAAACGGGTGGGATGCCCGTGGATAAGCTCATGCTGCAGGGACATATACCAGGCGGTAAACCCGATCAGCAGCAGCGTGGCGGGCAGCAGGCCGAGCGTTTGCCAGAACGCCAGCGTGGCAAACCAGCCCGCATAAATCGTGAACATTAACAGCCAGGTGGGCAGTTCGCTTCGCCATAAGAAACTCGACGCGAGGCGGTGAATTTGATTGCGTTGTTGCGGATGTAAATAGAGGGAGCTTCGTTTACCCATTCCTTCAGACGCCGTTTCGCCAGAGACAGAGCCCTGACGATCGGGGATTACGCCTGAAATCACAAACAACTTAAATCGCTTTGCTTTGCCAGAAACGTGAAGTGCGGGCACGCTTGACTTATTCTGTATTAAATGTACTTTTCAGGACATGAAGAAGATCCTGATTATCGTTCCCGACGGCGGCATGCTGTTTGAAGCCGCCGGTATCGCCGACATTCTGATGCAGGCCAACCGGCTGCATCCGGAAGGGCTTGCGCATCCCCGCTACCGGATTATCATCGCCACCACGCAGCCTCACCAGGTGATCCACGGCCAGTCCGGCCTGAACCTGCTGGCGGACTATCGTCTGCCGGAGCTGGATCCGCGCGAACCGCTGGACACGATTATCATCACCGGACGCGGTATGAACGAGCAGGAGAGCATAGCCGTTGTGGACTGGCTGCACCTCGCAGCGCCGCACGCCCGGCGGGTAGCCTCTATCTGCGGCGGCGCGATGCTGTTGGCCCAGACCGGCTTGCTGGACGGTCGGCGCGCCACCACCCACTGGCGGCTGCTGGAGACCCTGCAAGCCCAGTACCCGTCAATCCAGGTCGAAGGCGGCCCGCTGTACATTCAGGATGGCCCCATCTGGACCTCCGGCGGCGTGAGTTCCGGATTCGACCTGACCCTGGCGCTGGTGGAGGACGACTACGGATTTACCCTCGCCCGCGACGTGGCGCAGGATATGGTGATGTACCTGCGACGTCCCGGCGGACAGCTGCAGTTCAGCCGCTACAGCCTGCAGCAGCCGGGCACCGCAGGGCCGATAGGCGAAGTGCAAAGCTGGATCCTGCAGAACCTCACCGCCGATCTGTGCGTGGAGAACCTGGCCGAGAAAGCGGCGATGAGCCCGCGTAACTTCACCCGCGTGTTTACCCGCGAGGCCGGGGTCTCGCCTGCCCGCTACGTGACCGAAGCGCGACTGGCCGCCGCCCGCCAGCTGCTTGAGCAAACCCGCGATCCCCTTGAGCGCGTTGCGGAGCAAAGCGGATTTGGCACCAGCATTAATTTACGCCGCATCTTTGAGAAACAGCTTCACCTCACGCCCGGCGAATACCGCCAGCGCTTTCACTGCCGCAAGATGGCGTAATCTGATCCTTTTTTGTCATTTACGCCAGCCGGCCCGACGCCTACAGTGACTCCAGACAACAGAGATAAGGAGTGCACCATGGTTAAGGTCGGTATTAACGGTTTCGGCCGTATCGGACGTAATGTCCTGCGCGCGGCGCTGGGCAACCCGGATCTGCAGATTGTGGCGATTAACGATCTGACGGACAGTAAAACCCTCGCCCATCTGCTGAAGCACGATTCCCTTCTGGGCAAACTGCCCGCGCCCGTTGAAGCGGGTGACAGTGCGTTGCAGGTAGACGGCCAGCGGATCGTGGTTTTTAGCGAACGCGACCCGGCGAATATCCCATGGCATGATGCCGGGGTAGACGTGGTGATTGAGGCCACCGGCTTCTTTACCGAGCGGGAGAAAGCGGCGGTGCATATCACCCACGGCGGCGCTAAGCGCGTCATCATTTCCGCCCCCGGGAAGAACGACGACCTGACGATTGTGATGGGCGTCAACCATGACCAGTACGATCCCGCCCGGCACGCGGTGGTGAGCAACGGGAGCTGCACCACGAACGGTCTGGCACCGGCCGCTCAGGTGCTGCATCAGCAGTTCGGAATTGAGCATGGCCTGATGAACACGACGCACGCCTACACCAACAGCCAGGCGCTGCACGATCAGCCAGAGAAAGATCTGCGCGGCGCCCGCGCGGCGGCGCTGTCGATTGTGCCCTACTCCAGCGGCGCGGCGAAAGCGCTGGGGAAAGTGATCCCCTCCCTGGACGGCAAGCTGACCGGGTACTCCCTGCGCGTGCCGGTGCCGGTGGTGTCGATTGTCGATTTAACCGTGACGCTGAGCCGCAATGTGACCGCCGAAGAGGTGAATGACGCGTTCCGCAACGCGGCCGCCAGCGGCCCCCTGAAAGGCATTCTGGGCTATAGCGATGAACCGCTGGTCTCCAGCGATTACCAGGGTGACCCGCGCTCCTCGATTATCGACGGGCTTTCCACGCTGGTGATTGGCGGGAATATGGTGAAGATCCTGGCGTGGTATGACAACGAATGGGGCTTCTCTAACCGCCTGGTGGATCTGGCGGTATTGATGGATAAGAAAGGGCTGTAAACCTGAGGCCGGGTGGCACGAACGCTCACCCGGCTAAAAAATTACTCCGCTTTCACTTTCACACCCATAAACACAATCACCATCGCCGTCACCAGCAGCAAACCGCTGCCCGCGAACACGCCGCTGGCACCGTTAAGATCAAATACCGCCCCACCTCCGGCCGCACCGGCGCTTATCGCCAGCTGGATTGAGGCCACCAGCAGCCCCCCTGCACTTTCGGCTTCATCCGGAACGGTGGTCGCAAGCCAGGTTGACCAGCCCACCGGAACCAGACCAAATGCAAAGCCCCACAGCGCGACCAGCAGCCCGTCCAGCATGGCCAGATGACCAAAGGCGACCATCATGAGCGCGAGAACGCCCATCGCAAACGGCACCAGCGCCAGCGTCAGGCGCAGATTGCGTGCCAGCAGATGCCCGGCCACGGAGGTGCCCACAAAGTTGGCGATACCAAAGCCCAGCAGGATCAATGAAATGGTTTCCACGCTCGCCTGTCCTACCGTCTCCAGGAACGGACGCAGGTAGGTAAAGAAAGCGAAATGGCCGCTGAAGATCAGGATGGTCGCCAGCATGCCGCCGATCATCCCCGGACGGCGCAGCACGCGGAACAGCGTACTCAGGCTACCGCTGCTCTCCGGCTTCATGGACGGAAGCACCCACAGCTGCCACAGCAGCGCCAGCATGCTCGGCAGAATGCAGAGCACAACGACGTTGCGCCAGCCGATCAGGCTGCCCAGATAGCTGCCCAGCGGCGCCGCGACTACCGTGGCAATCGACACGCTGGAGAAGATCACCGCCAGCGCTTTCGGCACTTTATCTGCCGGAACCAGACGCATCGTCGTGGCCGTCGACATGGCCCAGAATCCCCCGATCGCTATCCCCAGAAGCAGGCGCCCCATTAGCAGGACGTGCAGATTGGGCGCAAAGGCCACCAGCAGGCTGGAGATAATTTGCAGCACCGAGAAAAACATCAGTACCCAGCGGCGGTCGATACTCTTGGTTGCCGGGGTGATCAACAACCCGGTGACCAGCGCCACCAGCGCGGTGGCGGTGACAGCCTGTCCGGCCATCCCCTCGGTCACGCCCAGGCTCGCGGCCATGGGTGTTAACAAGCTGGCGGGCAGAAATTCTGCCGTAATCAAACCAAATACCCCCAGCCCCAGTGAATAGACGGCCCGCCAGGCGGGTTTTGCAGGCGCTACCGCCTCGCTCGCCGCGACACATGAACTCATCTGTTGATCTCCCGTTATAAAAATGTGACTACTGTCGCAAAAGAATAGAAGGTTCACCCTGGACGATCTATGACATATAATCTCCACTTATTGATTATTCGTCCGGAGTTGCGCCATGACCGTACAGTCACCCGATTTGATCAGCGAACTTTTACGGGGCATGCGCCTGTCAGGCGTGAAATACCGGCGGATTGAAGCCAGCGCGCCCTTTGGCGTCGCGTTTCATCAGGCTCCCGGCCGGGCACAGTTCCATTTTGTGAGCCACGGTAGCGCCCTGCTGCGCATGGAGAGCGGCGCAACGTTCGAACTGAGCGGTGGCGACGCCCTCTTTATTCCCGGCGGGAATTCCCACGCTTTGCTCTCTGACGAGCAGGCCACCCTTACCCCGGTCAACGCCTTCCCGAGCGAGCCTATCTGCAGCTCGGTCTGCGCCATTACCTGCGAGCCCTGCCCGGAGAGCGAGAACACCCTCATTTTTAGCGGGTGCATGGATTTTGAGCTGGGCGGGATGCAGCCGCTGATCAAGGCGATGCCGGAAGTGATGATGGTTAGCCGGCTGATGTCCACCTGGCCGGAAATTCATCCGCTGCTGGCGGCGATGGAGCGGGAATCCGCGGCGCGTCAGGCCGGGTATGCCGGGATCCTTGCGCGGCTGGCCGACGTGGTGGCGGCGTTAATTGTGCGGGGCTGGGTTGAAGGCGGCTGTGGCAAAGCCACCGGCTGGGTGCAGGTGCTGCGCGACCCGCGCCTGAGCCGGGCCATTTACGCCATGCACCAGCAGCCAGGCCTGAACTGGAGCGTGGCGGATCTGGCAAAAGAAGCAGGCACGTCCCGCTCCGTTTTCGCGGAACGGTTTCTCGCGGCGACGGGAACTACCCCGGCAAAATATCTCAGCGAGCTGAGAATGCGGCTGGCCATTCAGTACATTCGCCATGAAAACCAGCCCATTGAAACCGTCGCGCTGCGGCTGGGATACGGCTCTCTGGCGGCATTTAGCCGGGCGTTTAAGCGCATCATTGGCCATGCGCCGGGCACGCTGCGGGAAGCCAGCCAGACCGCGGAAGAGGTCTGAAAGCGCGGCAATATTTAACGCGAAGCGGGCAATATTCGTCTAAGGTTTTCAGGTGATTGACAACAGCGGTCACGCTGTTTAGTGAAGACAGGAGACGAACTGATGATAAGACCTCGTACACTACGCCCCGCGTTTTTGCCCCTTGCGTTAGGCGGCGCGCTGCTCGGCGTAACGACACTGGGCTATGCCGACGATAACCCCGCAACCCAGACAACCTCACCCGATATTTTACTTGGCCCTCTGTTTAACGATGTGCAGAGCGCCAAACTGTTTCCCGATCAGAAAACCTTTGCGGATGCCGTCCCCAAAAGCGACCCGCTGATGATTCTGGCGGACTACCGGATGCAGCATACGCAGTCCAGCTTTGACTTACGCCACTTTGTCGAGATGAACTTTACGCTCCCTGCGGAAGGGGAAAAATATGTTCCGCCTGCTGGACAAAGTTTACGTGAGCACATTGACGATCTCTGGCCCGTACTGACGCGCACTACCGATAAAGCCAGCAACAAATGGGATTCCCTTCTGCCGCTACCGAAGCCCTACGTTGTGCCCGGCGGTCGTTTCCGCGAGGTCTACTACTGGGACAGCTATTTCACCATGCTGGGCCTGGCTGAGAGCGATCATTGGGACAAAATCAGCGACATGGTGTATAACTTTGCGTATGAGATCGACACCTTCGGCCACATTCCCAACGGCAACCGCAGCTATTACCTGAGCCGCTCCCAGCCGCCGTTTTTCTCACTGATGGTTGAACTGCTGGCGACCCATGACAGCGACGCGCTGAAGAAATATCGTCCGCAGATGGAGAAAGAGTATGCCTACTGGATGGACGGCGTCGATGCTCTGCAGCCGGGCCAGGCCAACAAACGCGTGGTGAAGCTGGATGACGGCGCTGTCCTCAACCGCTACTGGGACGACCGCGATACGCCGCGCCCGGAGTCCTGGCTTGACGATGTGAATACCGCGAAAAGTAACCCTAACCGACCGGCAACCGAGATCTACCGCGATTTGCGTTCCGCCGCGGCCTCGGGATGGGACTTTAGCTCCCGCTGGATGGACGATCCGCAAAAACTTGGCACCATCCGGACCACCAGCATTGTGCCCGTGGACCTGAACGCCCTGATGTTCAAGATGGAAAAACTGCTGGCCCGGGCAAGCCAGGAGAGCGGCGATGCCGCCAGCGCAAGCAAGTATGAGACGCTGGCCACCGCGCGCCAGAAAGCCATCGAGAGCCACCTGTGGAATGATAAAGAGGGCTGGTACGCCGATTACGACCTGAAGAGCAAGAAGGTACGCAATCAGCTCACGGCGGCGGCCCTGTTCCCGCTTTACGTCAAGGCGGCGGCGCAGGATCGTGCCGAAAAAGTCGCCGCGGCAACCTCCTCTCGTCTGTTGAAGCCGGGCGGGATAGCGACCACCACCGTCAACAGCGGCCAGCAGTGGGATGCGCCAAACGGCTGGGCTCCGCTGCAATGGGTGGCCGCGGAAGGGTTGCAGAATTACGGGCAAGAGAAGGTCTCAATGGATGTGACCTGGCGCTTCCTGAAAAACGTTCAGCATACCTATGACCGGGAAAAGAAACTGGTCGAGAAGTATGACGTGTCGACCACCGGTACGGGCGGCGGCGGCGGTGAGTATCCGCTGCAGGACGGCTTCGGCTGGAGCAACGGCGTGACGCTGAAGATGCTGGACCGGGTCTGCCCGAAAGAGAAACCGTGCGACAGCGTGCCGGAGAATCGGCCTGCGGCGAATGATGAGGTGGCGCCGGTGAAAGCCTCGGCGCAGTAAGCGAGTATTGCCGGGTGGCGGCTACGCCTTACCCGGCCTACTTTTTGCCCTCACAGGGCCTTGTTCAGAAACTGTAACTTGCCCCTAGCTGATACGTTCTGTCGCGCCCAATCCAGCAGTTGGTCGCGTCGTAGCAGGTCAGCGTCTCTTTGTTGGTGATATTCTGCGCGCTGGCTTTAAGCGTTAGCCCTGCCAGCGAAGGCAGGATTTCACCCATTCGATAGGATACCGACAAATCGTACTGGGTGGTACCGCCCAGCTTACCCGCATCGTTAGCGGGTGAGATTTCCATCGGGCCGGTGTAGCGTGCGCCCGCGCCCAGCATCAGCCCTTTCAGCGGTGTGTTTTCAAAGGTGTAATCCCCCCAAAGGTTGAAGGCATTCTCCGGCACCTGCGTTGGACGTTTACCTTTGTACTTGTCATCTTCCGTGTTGATCGCGTGGGTGTAGGCGTAGTTGGCAATCAGCGTCAGGTTGTCCGTCGGGCGGCTGATGGCAGACAGTTCCGCCCCTTTGGATTCCACTTCCCCGGTCTGACGATAGTTCAGGAAGCCCGGATCGGAGGTAACGACATTTTTCTGGCGGATGTTAAACACCGAGGCGGTAAAGGTGGTGGCGTAATCCGCCAGCAGATATTTTACCCCACCTTCCACCTGCTTGCTGGTGGTCGGTTTGACGTCTTTCGCCACGAGCGTGCCCTGCGGCGACACCGGCGCAAAACCTTCGGAATAGCTGATAAACGGCGAAATCCCGTTATCAAAGGCGTAAAGCGCGCCCAGGCGTTTGGTGACGCGATCCTGCGATACCCAGGCCTTGTCACCGTTTTGCAGATAATTGGTGGTGACGGAGCGATAATCATCGTAACGCAGGCTGGCCAGCAGATTTAAGCCGCCAAACTCCACCTGATCCTGCAGGTAATAGCCGTTCTGCTGATAGCTCAGACGGTTTTTCTGAGCGGTATACAGCCCTAATGCGCTTTCGCTGATTTGCGAATAGTCAGGATTGCGCATATCCATGCCCGGCGTGGTCGACGCGTAACGGTAGTGGAAATGGGAGTTCAGCTTCTGATAGTCAAACCCGGCCAGCAGATGGTGTTGCCAGTCGCCCAGCGCCACGGTTTTAGTGACCTGGTTATCGATGTTGAAGCTCTGCAGATCTTCATCGGTGGTGTAGGCAAAACGGTTGAGCTGATAAACCTCGCTTCCCGTTCCCGTTGCATAGACGCTGCGCTGATGCGTGTCGACGTCGAAATAGCGCGCCTTCTGGTTAAAGCCCCAGCCGCTGTCGAACTCATGTTCAAAGCTGTAGCCCAGCATCCACTGACGCTGCTTAAACCCGCTCAACTCATCACCGGCGTAATCGCGCTTGCCCGCGTATGTCGAGCGCAGGTAGGCGATCGGAAGCGGGTTAGACGGCGTCAGGCTCGGGGAGTTCTGCGCCAGCGCATCCAGGGTGAGGCGGGTTTTGCTGTCGGGCTGCCAGGTGACGGACGGGGCAACCAGGTAGTTTTCATACCGGGTGGTGTGCGGCTGATCGTCATTTTCCGTCGCTTTACCCAGCAGGCGGTAGTTCCAGTCGCTGTTGGCAATCTGCCCGGTTGAGTCGAGATAGCCCTCTTTCAGGTTGCGGTTGCCGGTGTTAAAACCAAATTCGGTTCGCGCTTCCCGCTGCGGCTTTTTACTCTGGATATTCACCAGCCCGCCCGGCGAGCCGCCGCCGTAGAGAACCGATGAGGGGCCTTTCAGGATATCAACGCTGTCAATCAACAGCGGATCGATGCGCGCTTTGGTATTGCCGGTGACGTTATAGGGTAACTGCAGCCCGTTGTAGAACTCCTGGTCGACGGTAAAGCCACGAATTTTATATTCGCTCATGTAGGAGGTATTTCCCCGCACTTCGGTTGAAACGCCCGGCGCATAGCGGAGGATTTCATTCACGGAATTCGCATGGCGCTTGTCAATTTCCGGCGCAGAGAGGGTCGTGATGACCTGCGGCGTTTTACTTTCAGCTACGGCCGATTTCGTGGCGCTGTTCGTCCAGGCCGGCAGCGCGCTGCCCTGCTCTGCGCCCGTGACGACGATAGTGGATTCTTCGGCGAATGCCGGAGCGTGCAGTGCGAGCGTGATGGCGCCTGCCAGGGCGCAAAGCGTAAAACGAGAGGGAGTCATAATGTCGTCTTGTTGTTAGATGCAATACGGAACGACAATTATTATCATTTACATTAACAAATCAATACTCAGGTAAAAAAACGGCCCTCCGCAGAGAGCCGTTTACGTTATCTTATGCTCGTCGCAGTAACCTGAATATGCCCAGCACCACAATGGCGCCCACGACAGCGACCAGAAAACTGTGCAGGTCAAAACCACTTATGTTGCCTCCGAAGCCAAACATCGTCGCCAGCCAGCCGCCCACAACCGCACCAACGACCCCGAGTACGCAGGTCAAAATAAAGCCGCCGCCATCGTTTCCCGGCATGATCAATTTCGCGATAGCGCCAGCAATAAGACCAAAGATAATCCAGGCGATGATACCCATAGCGATGCCCTCTTGCAGGTTTAACGCATGTGCAGAAAACCTTCTGCACAGCTAACTTAAGTATAGGTCATCGCCGGAAAATCATTTTCTTGTCACCGACTTATCTTTGCCTGAACAGGCAAAAAAAACTCACCGGTTTGTATTAAGTTTCATTGCAGATTGCCGATAACGCTAAGACAGTCTGTCATCTATCAAGGAGCCATCCGGCGTGAGTCATTACAGTGAGCAGTTCCTCAAGCAAAATCCGCTGGCTGTATTAGGGGTATTACGCGACCTGCAAAAAGGTGAAGTGCCGCTGCGCATCAGCTGGTCGAATAATCAGTTCATTAGTAAGATCCTTGACGCCTCGCAGGAGCGACTGGTGATTGATTTAGGCAGTCAGGAGTATGAAAACCGCGCGGCGCTGAAGGCGGAGAATATCGCGGTGATGGCCGAAACGCAGGGCGCCAAAGTGGAGTTTGTCCTGTCGCGACTGGAACTGAGCGAATACCAGGGGCTGCCGGCCTTTGTGACCCCGCTTCCCACTAATCTTTGGTTTGTCCAGCGCCGTGAATATTTCCGCATCAGCGCCCCGCTTCACCCTGCCTACTTCTGCAAGGCCAAAATGCCGGACAAAAAAGAGATTCGCTTCCGTCTCTTCGATCTGTCGCTGGGCGGTATGGGCGCGCTGATGGATACGCCGAAGCCTGACGGACTGGTAGAGGGCATGCGGTTCACGCAAATCGAGCTGGATATGGGGGGCTGGGGGCGTTTTTATTTCGATGCACAGCTGATTGCCATCAGCGAACGCACCGTCGTGGACAGCAAAAATGAAACGATCACCACGCCGCGTCTGAGCTTCCGTTTCCTCAACGTCGGACCTGGCGCTGAGCGCGAACTGCAGCGCATTATCTACTCCCTGGAGCGGGAGGCGCGCGAACGCGCAAATAAAGTTCTGTAAAAAACATCGGGCAGCGTGACCGCCGCCCGTCTGCGGCATTACATGGCATCCATCGCTTTCTGCACTTTCCAGATATAACGAGGCGCCTGTGGTGCCGGGTGATTTTTCACCACATGCTCAAAGAATTCGTCTTTGTCCATGCCGTTAATCTCTTCTATCGCCTCTTTGCGGTCAGAGGAGAAGGTTCTCAGCAACGCGCCGGCGCCGTTAACGTAAGACACCACCAGCGCGTACTGCATGACCTCCGGATCCTGAATCCCCTTCAGCACGCCATGCTCCATGATGCTCAGATAGGCCGTGCCCATTGAAATGTTGCGCTCCGGGTTCTTCAGCTCGCTGGTCGACGGCTGGCCGCTCCAGCCCATGTAGCGGTATACCTCTCTCCCCGCCGTTGACGCTTTAAGCTGCATCAGCCCCACCGCGTTCGACTTGCTGACAAGCGTGGGGTTACCGCCGGATTCCACCGCAATGATCGCCGTGATGAGGCGCGGACTGACGCCCCAGGCTTTCCCGGCTTGTTCACTGATCGGCATCCACTGCATCGCCCGCTTCACCGGCACTTCCGGGTTCCAGGGCGGGTTTTGATAATCATGTTTTGAACTACAGCCAGCGAGCAACACAATCAAAAAAGCAAACCATCTCAATTTCACGTCATCTATCCTTATAGCCGGTCATCGCGGTGCGCCGCCCCTTGAAGCAGGCGGCGTATACGCGGCATGATATAGACAATTAGTTTCTCATTCAGCAAGGAATTGCCATGTCTCAGATTCATCTCATCGCGCCGTCGGGCTACTGCATTAACCAGGACGCGGCGCAGCGGGGCGTTCAGCGTTTGCTGGAATCGGGCCACCAGGTAGAAAATCAGACGATTATCCCCCGCCGCCAGCAGCGTTTTGCCGGTACCGAAGCGCAGCGGCTGAATGATATCAACAGCCTGGTGAACCTGAAGGGTGAAAACCGGATAGTGCTGGCGGTGCGCGGCGGATATGGCGCGAGCCGGCTGCTGGAGAGCATTGACTGGCAGGGCCTGGCGGAGCGTCAGCAGCAGGATCCGCTGCTGATATGCGGCCACAGCGATTTCACCGTCATCCAGCTTGGGCTGCTGGCGCTGCATAACGTCATCACCTTCAGCGGCCCGATGCTGGCCGGTAACTTCGGCGCGCCGGAGCTGGAAGCGTTCACCGTGGAACATTTCTGGCGCGCGCTGCGTAATCCCACCTACAGCGTGGAGTGGCAGGGGAATGGACCGCACTGGGAATGCGAAGGTCAGCTCTGGGGCGGCAACCTGGCGATGCTGGTTTCGCTCATCGGTACGCCGTGGATGCCGCAAATCGAGGACGGCATTCTGGTGCTGGAAGATATCAACGAACATCCGTTCCGCGTCGAACGCATGCTGTTGCAGCTCTATTATGCCGGTGTTCTTGAGCGCCAGTCCGCGATTGTGCTGGGCAGCTTCAGCGGCGCTGCCCCGAATGACTATGACGCGGGTTACTCCCTGGAAACCATGGTTGAGTTCATTCGCTCGCGGCTGGATATTCCGGTGATCGCCGGTCTGGACTTCGGTCATGAGCAGCGCACCGTGACCCTGGCGCTGGGGGCGCACGCCTCCCTGCTCCATAATGATTCCGGCTCCCGGCTGACCATCAGCGGCCATCCTGTCATAAAGGCATAAAAAAGCCGTTATACCCCCTTAATAAAACGCTGTTGCCGTCGTTAATATGTTAGGGTTTTAGTAACAGCGTTAACATTGAGGTGGGAGTAAGAGAACATTGGATGCCGCAGCGATAATCAGCCTTTTCATTCTGGGTTCGGTCCTTGTAACCAGCAGTATTTTATTAAGTTCATTTTCATCGCGTCTCGGCATACCTATTCTTGTTATTTTCCTCGCCATCGGCATGCTGGCCGGCATTGATGGCATTGGCGGTATCCCATTCGATAACTACCCTTTCGCCTACATGGTGAGTAACCTGGCGCTGGCGGTGATCCTGCTGGACGGCGGCATGCGCACCCAGGCGAGCTCCTTCCGCGTGGCCTTAGGGCCTGCGCTGTCGCTCGCCACGGTTGGCGTGTTGATTACCTCCGGTCTGACCGGGATGATGGCCGCGTGGCTTTTCCATCTCAATATCATGGAAGGGTTGCTGATAGGCGCCATCGTGGGCTCAACCGATGCGGCTGCGGTGTTTTCCCTGCTCGGCGGAAAAGGGCTTAACGAACGCGTTGGCTCCACGCTTGAGATTGAATCCGGCAGCAACGACCCGATGGCGGTGTTTCTCACCATCACGCTGATTGAGATGATCCAGCAGCACGAGACGGGGCTCAGCTGGATGTTTGCGTGGCATATCCTGCAGCAGTTCGGGCTGGGGATTGTTATTGGCCTGGCGGGGGGATACCTCTTACAGCAGATGATCAACCGCATCTCGCTGCCCTCGGGGCTTTACCCGCTGCTGGCCTTGAGCGGCGGCATTCTCATTTTTGCCGTTACCACGGCGCTGGACGGCAGCGGCATTCTCGCCGTCTACCTCTGCGGGTTCCTGATGGGCAACCGCCCTATTCGCAACCGCCATGCCATTTTGCAGAACTTCGACGGCCTGGCATGGCTGGCGCAGATCGGCATGTTCCTGGTGCTCGGTCTTCTGGTTACCCCATCGGACCTGCTGCCCATCGCCGTTCCGGCGCTGCTGTTGTCTGCGTGGATGATCTTCTTCGCCCGTCCGCTGTCGGTATTTGCTGGCCTGCTGCCGTTTCGCGGCTTCAACCTGCGCGAGCGCGTCTTTATCAGCTGGGTGGGTCTGCGCGGCGCGGTTCCGATTATTCTTGCGGTCTTTCCGATGATGGCCGGTCTGGATAACGCCCGGCTGTTCTTTAACGTGGCCTTCTTCGTGGTGCTGATTTCGCTGCTGTTCCAGGGAACGTCCCTCGGGTGGGCGGCAAAAAAAGCCAAAGTGGTGGTACCTCCCGTGGGCTGGCCGGTGTCGCGGGTGGGGCTCGACATTCATCCGGAAAACCCGTGGGAGCAGTTCGTCTACCAGCTGAGCGCCGACAAATGGTGCGTGGGCGCTTCGCTGCGCGATTTGCACATGCCGGCCGAAACGCGCATTGCCGCCCTGTTCCGCGACAATGTCCTGTTGCACCCTACCGGCAGCACCCGCCTGCGCGAAGGGGATATTCTCTGCGTGATTGGCCGCGAGCGTGACCTGCCCGCGCTGGGCAAGCTGTTCAGCCAGTCGCCGCCGGTGGCGCTGGACCAGCGTTTCTTCGGCGATTTTATTCTGGAAGCCAGCGCCAGGTTTGCCGATGTGGCGCTGATTTACGGCCTGGATGAAGGTGCTGAAGACGGAGATAGCCAGCAAACGCTGGGCGAAATCATCCAGCAGCGGCTTGGCGCTGCCCCGGTCGTGGGCGATCAGGTAGAGTTTGCCGGGATGATCTGGACGGTAGCAGAGAAAGAAGATAACGCGGTAAGGAAAGTCGGTTTGAGGCCGATGGAAGAGGAAGCGGAGTAACGGTTTTTTTGCCGGGTGGCGGCTTCGCCTTACCCGGCCTACAAAACCCTCGAACGTAGGCCGGGTTAGCGTTAGCGCCACCCGGCGAACATACGTTACACCGTCACAACCGGCACCCTCGGTGCCAGGGCACACATCAGTTCATACCCTACCGTGCCCGCCGCGGCCGCCACGTCATCAATTTTGATTTCGTTACCCCACAGCTCGACCGGGGAACCGATACCCGCCTGCGGGCAGGGCGTCAGGTCAACGGCCAGCATATCCATTGATACGGTGCCTACCGTTCCCGTGCGGACTCCATCTACCCACACAGGCGTACCGGTCGGCGCAATGCGCGGGTAGCCGTCGGCATAGCCGCCCGCCACGATACCAATCCGCTGCTCGCCCTTTGCCCGATAGCGGCTACCGTAGCCCACCGTGTCGCCAGCTTTCAGGGTCTGCACGCCAATGATTTCGCTGCGCAGGGTCATAACCGGCTTCAGGCCGCTGTTGGCGATATCCTGCCACTGGCCCGAGGGCGACGCGCCGTACAGAACGATCCCCGGACGCACCCAGTTGTAATGCGCCTCGGGATGCCACAGCGTGGCCGCCGAGTTGGACAGCGAGCGCGGGCAGTCCAGCCCTTCTGCCGCCTGCTCAATGCGGACCATGGCATCGGCGATACCGTCCGGTTTTTCCGCGTCGGCAAAGTGCGCCATCAGCGTCATTTCACCCACGTTCTTCAGGGCGCGTAGCTGCTGCCAGACCGTATGCACCCGCTCAGGCTGGAAGCCCAGGCGGTTCATGCCGCTGTTGACCTTGAGATAGATATCCAGCGGCGCGTGGAGCTTCGCATCCTGAATCGCTTTGATCTGCCAGTTGCTATGAACGCTGGTGGTCAGCCGGTACTTATCCAGCAGCGGCAGATCGTCGGCGTGGAAGAAGCCCTCCAGCAGCAGTATGGGCCCTTTCCAGCCGCGCTCGCGCAGCAGAATGGCCTCTTCAAGATTGAGTAACGCAAAGCCATCGGTGGCGCTCAGCGCGCTCCAGATACGGTCAATGCCGTGGCCGTAGGCATTCGCTTTCACCACCGACCACACGCGTGCGCCAGGTGCTGCCCGACGAACAATCTGCAGGTTATCCTTCAGGGCCTGCAGGTTCAGCTGAGCGAGAACAGGACGGGACATGACAGCTCCTTAGTTATGCGCGCCGTGCAGGTGCTGTGGACGCGACGGCGTAAACCCCGATTGATAGCGCGCGACACTGAGATCGTCAAACGGAATGGCCGGCGTGCGTCCGGAAATCAGGTCGCTCAGCAGCTGTCCGGAGCCGCAGGCCATCGTCCAGCCAAGCGTACCGTGTCCGGTATTGGTCCACAGGTTTTTGAACGGCGTGCGCCCCACAATCGGCGTGCCGTCCGGCGTCATCGGACGCAGGCCGGTCCAGAAGGTCGCCTGCTCGACAAAACCACCGCGCGGGAAGAGGTCCCCCACCACCATCTCCAGCGTTTCACGACGCGGTTTCAGCAGTTCGGTGTTGAAGCCGACAATCTCCGCCATGCCGCCTACGCGGATGCGGTTATCGAAGCGGGTAATGGCGATTTTATAGGTTTCATCCAGAATGGTAGAAACCGGTGCGCCGCTCTCCTCTTTTACCGGAATGGTCAGCGAGTAGCCTTTTAGCGGGTAGACCGGAATATCGAGAATGCCCTTCAGCATCGCGGTGGAGTACGAACCAAACGCCATGACGTAGGCATCCGCTTTGATCACCTCTTCGCCACACTTCACGCCGTAAATTTTTTCCCCTTCAGACAGCAGCTTGTCGACAGAGGTGTTAAAGCGGAATTTCACCCCCGCCTGCTCGCACATCTGCGCCAGACGCTGCGTAAAGAGCTGGCAGTCGCCGGTTTCGTCATTCGGCAGGCGCAGGCCGCCCGTCAGCTTATGCGCCACTTCCGCCAGCGCAGGTTCAACCTGACCAAGCTGGCTGGCTTCCAGCAGCTGATACGGTACGCCAGCATCTTCCAGCACGGCGATATCGCGGGTGGCGTTTTCATACTGTTGTTCGGTGCGGAACAGTTGGAGCGTTCCGCCCTGACGGCCTTCGTACTCAATCCCGGTTGAGGCGCGCAGCGCTTTCAGGCAGTCGCGGCTGTATTCCGCCAGGCGCACCATGCGCCCTTTGTTCTCCATGTAGTGGCGGGTGTCGCAGTTGCGCAGCATCTGCCACATCCACTTCAGCTGGAACTGCGTGCCGTCAAGGCTGATGGCCAGCGGCGCGTGGCGCTGGAACATCCATTTAATCGCTTTCAGCGGAACGCCCGGTGCTGCCCACGGTGCCGCATAGCCCGGAGAGATTTGCCCGGCGTTCGCCGCGCTGGTTTCCAGCGCGGGGCCTGACTCACGATCGATAACGGTGACGTCATGTCCCGCCTGACTTAAATACCAGGCGCTGGTTACCCCAACGACACCACTTCCCAGTATGACAACACGCATAGCCACTCCATTATGTGCAAAAGAACAATCTTCTAATTACAGATTGATAACCTAGTTGAAAATATTATTCAACATATGACTTTTTT